>Ga0190367_1000139_pt1 | contig 57381 bp, 63 predicted proteins | sample 4872181011_MG_FD_171838 | JGI IMG/M metagenome (GOLD analysis project Ga0190367, IMG submission 171838) | Hydrothermal vent microbial mat bacterial communities from Southern Trench, Guaymas Basin, Mexico - 4872-18-10-11_MG | ecosystem: Environmental > Aquatic > Marine > Hydrothermal vents >... | reverse complement strand
TCGCCAGGCTCTTGAGGAGCTCATCGCAATCTCTCGGGCGGTTATGCGTGGAGACCACCACGCTGACGGCCAAATCCGTCAATCTCCGTTCACCCCGAGGGATGTCTCCCGCTTTCTTAAGTGAGATGTCGTCAAGGGGCCCTCATGTCTTGCTCTGAGGATCTCCCATATCCCTGGCCCGGAGAGCTTGGCTAAGAGGACGCTATCTGGCACCCGCCTTATGCGGGTTTGCACGAGAGCTCGTTTCGCCATGGTTCTCTTGAGGTTCTTGAGGTTCCACCACACGGCCTTCAATATCGCAATAGCATGGAGACCTCTCCCAGAGGCCAGGAACCATATCACCATCAGGCCCAACGCCATCAGATGAGCCGTTAGGTAGATCGCAAGCGATCGCAGGCCGTAGTTCTTCAGCATAGTCAATACCACGTTCCTACGGAAGTAGTACGTGAGGGCCTCGGACCTGGCCCTGGATATGGTAGCGGATCGGACGTGGTAGACGAGCGAGCTCGGGCAGAAGAGCATCTTGAAGCCCCGGAGGTGCATTCTGAGCGAGAGATCCGTATCCTCATGGCCCCAGAAGTAATCTGGGTCAAAAAGGCCCCCGATTTCCTGGAGCGCATCTCTGCGGATGAGGCATGCGGCGGGCTGAATGATGCAGATCTCGTGGGGCCTATCAAATTGGCCTTTATCAATCTCCATGTAGCCAACGGATTTGAGGAAGCCGAGAGGGCTGAATGACAGGCCGATAGCGTCTATCCTATCTGGGTGATACATCAGCCTGAGCTTGCTCTGAACGGCGGCCACTTCTGGCCCAGAGGAAAGCAGGAGATCTACAAGCGCCTTAAGCCAGCCCCTCGCCACGGCGGTGTCATTGTTCAAGAAGGCGATGAGCTCTCCCCTGGCGTGCTTGAGGCCTATATTATTCGCTTCCGAGTACCCCACGTTCCCCGGGATCTTTATCACCTTGACCCTTGGATCATCAATCCTCAAGCCATCAGGGGCGGGGGCAAGCGGGCCGTACTCAACTACTATAATCTCGTAATTCGGATAAATTGTATTCTTAAGAACCGATTTAATACAGCGCTCCGTGAGCTCTCGGCCGTCATAGCTGACGATGATGATGGAAACGAGGGGGTTCCGACGCTTCTCGCTCAAGACTCGCTCCCTCCAGCTCTGCTCGTTAACTGTTTTCTCATCTCGTCAAGGATGAGGGTGGTCGCAAGAGCCTCCCCAAGCTCCACAGGCGGCTTTCCTCTGCCTTCTGCGGCCCTGACGAAATCTGATATGAGCTCTGGGTAAACCGCCATAGGCCTATCGTATGGGTTCGTCATCCTCAGGTAATCCCTCAGGGTGCTCTTAAGACCCTCGTAGTATAGCCTGAACATGTCAAAGGGGCTTCTGAAGCCGTGCTCTTCCACGTAAGCATCGTAGAGCACGTCTATAGATGCGCTCCCGCCCGTTCCGTGAAGGCTTAAGGTGAACTCCTCCATGCCAGCCAGCCAGGAGATGCTCAGGGAGGCGGAGGAACCATCATCAAACTCCACGAGGGCGTGAGCGTGGCTGACGAAGCCAGCCTGGCCTACGAGATCTCCCCCGGCTGCATGAATACTTTTTATTCTCTCCGGGCTCCTCACACCCTTAAGCCATAAGACCGTGTCAGCTAAATGAGGGCCGTGATCGTAAATGACTCCCCCCTCCTCGTAAAGCCATCGGGACCTGGTCCAGCGGACCGGGAAGGGCCTGTGGAGAACGCCTCTTATGGAAAGGAGCCTTCCGAGGCGGCCTTCCAGAACGGCTCTCTTCGCCTCTCTGACGGCCCTTATGTAGCGATAGTTCTGCACGACCGATAGCAAAATGCCCGATGACTTAGCTGCTTCCTCCACGGCCCGTGCTTCTTCCATAGTCCTGCAGAGGGGCTTTTCCACGAGAATGTGCTTGCCGGCTCCTGCGAATAGAAGGCATAGCTCGGCGTGGGTGGGCGTAGGCGTGCAGATGCATACGGCATCTACATCGGCTCTCTTGGCCACATCCTCGGGTCTTACGTGATAATTTGGAACACCGAAGGCCTTGACCGTTCTCCGAGCGGCCCTCTCGTTTAGATCAGCTACGGTCACGAGTTCCACGAGGCCCTCTCGCTCCAGGGCCTTGAGGGCGGGCAGATGACCTCTTGTGGCTATCTTCCCGCAGCCCACCACAGCGAACCTCAATACCACTCAGCCCCCGCGCCTCCGCCCGGCTCTTAAAAGCCTGGAGGCCCTCAGCCTATCAATCCACCGCAAGATGATGTGCTCCACCGGGTTCCATGGGTTCCTCACCCTTGGCAACCTATCTTCTTCATCGCTGAAGCCGAGGAGAACCAGCCTGAAATTCCTCATCTTCCCGAGCCCTCGCCTCGCACAGGCCCGGATGTGGCCTATGGAGCTCGGGGAGAAGCCCAGAATACGAGCACAGGTGGCGTCAACGGCCACCGGGTCTTTCCCCACTACGATGAGGCCGGCCTTAGATGGAATACCAAAGGATGGCCCTTTCACGCCTACGTGGGCCACCAGGCCATCCACGATGGCAAGAGAGGGTCTAAGCGCCTGATTGATATCGGCTATCACCTCGTCTATCCAGGGGTGGAACTTGCTCTTGTAGACGAAGGGAAGACAGCCGAATTGGTTCTTAAGCGCCCCCGTGATCTTCGTTATGATGTTCGTCTTTAGCCGTGCGAGGGTGATGAAAAAGGAGCCAATGAGCTCATCGGGGAGCTTCATGGCCTTGAAGATCCGTCCGTTCAAGCGGAGGAGCTTCTTCCTCGCCTTTGCGATGTTAAGCCAGCGAGCCCCCCAACGCTCTATGATGGGGCTAAAGCCAAACCACCGGGCGTACTCGTCCGCTAAGACGGTGCCGCTATCCCCCTCTACCACGTATATAGGCCCGTCGAAGCTCATACGCTCCCTCAGGAGCCAGAGGAGAGCGTCTAAGGACGCCGGGTGGGTTATCGCGCCCGTATCTGGTGTTCTTGCATCGCAGAGATTTATCTTAATGGCCACTTTATCCTGATTTAGGTAGAGGCCGCCGAGGACTCTTATGGCCTCGGCTAAGGCGTCCCGCATGGAGGAGTAATCCCGTATTCTCACCACCACGACATCGGCTTGACGGCTCATAGCCCCTTTCAGCGCCTCATAGTTAAAGCGGGCAATAAAGATTTGCACCTTCGCCGACCTAAAGGTTTATAAAAAGATATGGTCGAAACAATCAGGCGGGGACGGGGGGAGCCACGGGAAAAACGGCCCTCTTCGTTGGTTACGGCAGATGGCGCCGCAGTCTCACAGAGCCCCGTGGGTACCACAGGGTCATACAGGGCTCACTTGTTGGCCTGAAGCTTGCGGGATACAAAACTGCCTATTTAGAGGTGATGTGGATAAGAACCAGCCCTCTTGACCAATTCATCTATTTCGATACGGATGGAAAACGGGTGGGAATAAGGCTCCTCAGGCTTTCTCTCGATATGGTTTTTAAGAATGAGGCAGCCTTCTACCTCAATACCGCCCGAGCACGGTTAAGCGAGCACATCTCCGAAGCGCTTAAGGAGCTTGAGCCCGATTACGTCATTAGTGAGACATGCACGCCGTGGTACATAGCCAAGGACATCGCCAGAGCCTTCGACGCCAAGCTCGTGCTGAGGGTTCACAGCATCGGAGTAGAGGAGTTCCCCTGCATGCGAGGGCTTCAATTTGACGACGCTTTGTGGTTATGTGCATCGTCCCTCCATACATTCGCCCTCGCCCACCTCTCAGATTGGACGCTCGTCTTCACCGAGATGAGCAGGATGAGGTTGGGCAGGGCGCTCATCAGGCGGACGAGCGTGCTTGAGCCCACCTACGTATCGCTCTTGAGGGACAAGAGGACGGAAGTCCGTAACATCAAAGAAATCATTGAAAAGAAAAGCCCTTTCTTTTTTGGTTATGAGCCGAAGAGAATTTACCTTCGCCTGGCAAGAGCTCTACCAGAGTTTAATTTCATCATAGCGGTCAAAGAAAACGAGCTTAAGCGTGTATCTGGCCATGATAAGCTGCCGGAGAACATCGTGCCCATAGGATGCGTCTTTGAGCCGGAGCTCCCCATGTTGTTCGAGAAGGCTCTTGCATTTCTCATCCCGGATATCTGCTTCTCGGGCATCTGCGTTAGGCTTCTTGAGGGGCTCTACCACGGTGTACCGATTATCACGACCAACTTCGTGATCAGGGGGGTGAGGGGCCTTAAGGCTGGTTTCCACGTCCTGGCTGAGGACGATTTTCTGAGATGGCCAAGTATCCTCAGGCGGTTAGCTTCGGATGAAGAGCAGAGAGAAGAACTCAGGGAACAAGCCCGTGCCTTTTTCAAGAAGAGGCTTAGACCAGCTCTACATGGGAGAAGGTTAAAGAATATCCTTGAGCGTATTCCTAAGCGGTTTTGGACATGGAAAGCCCTAAAAACTCTGAGAATGCCTCAAGGCCCTTCATCGCTTCTTTCCTAAGCCGTTCTTTAGCTTCCAAGAGCTTAGCCCTTATCCGGTCCCTTGCTGACCAAACGAATATTGCCCGTTGCACGATAGCCTCTGGTGTTAGCTCTTGAGCTGGAATAACGAGCCCCTCGAGGTCGAGCGAGCGCATGAGTTCTAAGGTCTTACCGCCGTAATCAACAGCAACGGCTGGCACCCCCATGCTGACGGCGTGGACGAGGGCGTGAAAGGGGAGAGCTATGAGAAGGTCGAAGACGCCTATGATAGCCCGTATCTGCTCAGGCCTGTACTTCCTCGAGAGCAGGATATACCGTTCCTTGTGCCTCATGAGGGACTTCACCTCCTTCGCCAGCGTTCTATCGCTTTCACCGAAAATGGAGACCCTCGGCACGAATACCACTATGGCATTAAGCTCCTCTATCAGGCGATCTAAAGCTTCAGCGAGGATTGCGGCTACTTCACGCCAACTCGTGCTCAAGGAGCGGCGTCTTGCTTTGTGGAGAAGTGGATGAATGCTTAATCCGATAAGAGGCTTGTGGTGCACTGGTACTCCCTCGGCATTAAGTATCTTAATGGCCTCCTCCCGGCCTATTGGCCGTAACAGGAAAGAGCTATCAGTAACCACCATCACCTTGTGAGGAGGGATGCCCATCTCAAGGAGGTTCTGCCTTGATTTCTCATTTCTAACGATCAGCAGCTCAAGGGAGCTCATGAGCGATCGGAGCAATGGGGCTAAAAGCTTTCTCTTAAAGCCTTTTCCCGGCATGAAATCAGCCGATAGAAGGATTGTCGGCTTTCCGAGCACCTTCGGGAGCATGACCCAGAAGAGGGAGTATAAGAAGCTTGTCAACCCCCCGAGGCCATTCATGACCAACATGTCCCGTGAGGGAGCTAAGGCCACATCGGAGTCCGCTATAGCTCGGAGGAATGTGCTTGATGGTTTAACGCCGAGAAGCCGGTATAAGAGCGCTTGAGAAAACCACATTACCATGTCAAGCGAGCCTCCAGGTATTTTGGGAGCCGGGACGTTAAACGCTATGAAATCTACACGTTCCACATAGAGTTTGCCAGGGCTTCTCCACAGTAAGATGACAAATTTCATCTTAGGGAAACGCTCTGACAAAACGCTCATAATGGCCTTCAAGAGGGAGTAATCGCCGTCGTTCGTCAGGAGAAACGGGAATGCTATGGCCACTGTGGGCTCTTTCATAGTCTCCCCGCCCCGGCATAGAACAACAAGCTGAACGCCCTAAATAAAGGAATGGGGACGTGGGCGGAGATGAGGAATATCGTGCGGTGGGAGGTGAGCTTGGCCCCGAGGAAGGCTATAGATGATGACACGTAATCCCTGACGTCCGGCTTTAATGCGTGAGGAACCTCTATCGCAAGATGGCCAAATCGGGCTTTAAGAAGCCGTTTCCTCGCCAAGAAACCCTTCTTCTTCAATTTTAAGATGACCCCTTGGCTCTTATAAAGCTCCTTTAAACTGAGTTCTCTCACGGATAAACGCCCCTCTTCAACGGCTGATTTGAGAAGCTCCTCTCCCCGAGGTGTCCTCGTCACGATTAAGGAGTAGCCCGGGCTCAATTCGCCTGTGAACTCCTTGAGGGACCACGCATCGCCAACGGAAATATCGGCGAGCTCGTTGGTCGCATCAGGGCACGCTAGGCACGATAAGGGGGTGAAGAGATAGGGGTTAAATGGAATCAGATATTTCAGGCTGGGCATCCACCGCCAAGAGCCATCTCTTAACTTGACCGTCATGTAACCGGGCCACCCATGCCCCCGATAAGCCAGGGAGACCACCTCGGAGGGCTTCACGCCGAGCTCGTGGAGCCACAACAGGGTAGCGTAGAACGTGAACGTGTGGGAGCAGAACAGGCCTATGTAAAAGGCTGCCTTCTCCCTAAGAGCCTTTAAAACAGCTTCGGCCTTCCTCATGGCCCAGATATGGCACGGCAAGCCGACCACAGCAAAGCGGCCAGGAAGCTCCATGGCCTCTGGGAGAGCCGTGAGGAGGGGGACCGGGCAGTACTTAGAACCCGCGGCCTTCTTCGCTTCCTCAGGCGAGCGAGCTACAAAGGGCTTTGGCAGAAGAGGCCTCCTTTCATCCATCTTCACGAGGAGGGCGCCGTCTACCATACCGTCCTCAAGAGCCTTTATTATGAGAGCGGTCGCTACTCCACCTGAGGAGCTCATGTATCGGAGCCCCTCATCTGTGGAGTAACCGATATAAACGCTCTTAACGAAGCCCACGTAGGGATCCGTTGGAGGACGGCCGAACACCCGCAATGAAAGCTCCTTAAGATCGAGGGAAATCGCCGGACAAACTGCTTTACAGAGATCGCACCCCGAACACCTATCGGGGGCTAAAAAAGGCTTGTAAACTCCTTCTCTCGTGATCTCCATGCTTATGGCTCGTGTTGGGCAGACGGCAGCGCATATACCGCATCCAAAGCAAAGACTATGGAGGGGAATCTGGCTCACTTAGCCCACCCCCTATGCCAAGTAAGCGCTTCCTGGGCCTGAAGGCGAATATCTTGAGGTATGGATCCTCCGGCCCCCGGTAAGTGGCGAAGCGGTAGCCCAGCTTGTGCAAGAACCGCATCACCATTATGGCCTCTGATGGCGTGTGGTAAGCAGCTATGGAGAGGAATGGCGCCATCTTCCTGAGCGTGGCTCGCCCGCCTCTGAGGATATGGAGCTCTGCCCCCTCGGCGTCTATCTTCACGAAATCTACACGCTTCAGGCCGAGCTCCCCCACGAGCTCATCCAGCGTGATGGCCCTGACCTCTACGTAGCAACCTCGCCGGCCGGGGAGAACAACAGAGTGTGAAACGGAATCTCCATGTGAGTACAGCCTTATTCTACCCGTCTTATCGCATATCGCAGCTTGAATAGGCACCACGTTCTCCAACCGATTAAATCTTATGTTACGGACTAATAACTTGAAGTTCGCTGGATGGGGCTCTACCGCTATAACAAGACCGTTCACCGCTTTCCTTGCTGCCTTCAGTGTGAAAGCACCGACATGGGCGCCGATATCTATGACCACATCATCGGGCCGGATGTCCCTTACCCTCGTGTAAATGGGTTTCTCAAGTATTGATGTAGGGCCGGAGTCCTCAGGGTAAACAAGTGTTCCATAAGGGGATTCAGCCTTGAGAAGCCGCACCTCTCGCCCGGGCACCTCCCTTGTTGGCCTACTGAGGGCGGAGTAAAGCCCTAAGGCGGTTTTCAGCAGTAGGTCGCTCGCAAGAGCGCCAGCCGTCTTCTGGGGGAAGCTGGCTGGTAAGCTAAGCAGAAGACGCCAGAAACGCTCAAGCCACCCCGTCAAACGCGCCCCTCCTTGGGCACCAAGCTCCACCTAACTTATATTAGTTTGGCTTATTAATCTGGCCGTGGTAAAACCATAACCTATATAAGCCATAGAAGCGATGCCAGGGGCCAGGAGGCCAGGCTTGGAGGCCGATGTAACGAGGGTGGTGAGGGGCTCAGCCCACATGCTGGCCTTGAGCCTGGCAACGAACATCATATCCATAGTTGTCTTCATGTTCATGACGAGGAAGCTGGCCGTGGCCGAGATGGGCGTTTGGACTGCGATGTGGATGGTGCTCAGCGTGGCGAGCCTGTTCATCACTTTGATATCTGCCCCGGTGAAGTTCATATCTCAAGCCATAGGAGCCGGGGAGGACTATGGCTCAATAGCGGCATCCATACTCCTCGGGAGGGGGGCCATAGCTGGCGCCATAGCCTTGACGTGCTTCACATCATCCGGCTGGCTTTCTGAGTGGTTGCTTAGGACGCCGGATTACGCTCTCATCTTCCAGCTTGTAGGAGCTGATATATTCCTGTACAACCTTTACATGAGCCTGAACATCTGCCTCCTCGGCCTCAATAAGACGAGAGATGTATTCTTCTCTGGAACACTTGCTTGCCTATACAGGCAGATATACATTTTGGTGTTCATGCTGCTCGGTCAAGGGCTCTACGGTTTAGCCCTCGCCTGGCTCATCGGAGACGCGCTCGCCTGCTTTTACCCGGCCGTCATCCTCCTGACGGAGGGCCATTTACGCTTGCCGAGCATCTCGGAAGCGTTAAGAATATTGTCCGGGGTCGTGAAGTTCTCCATCCCCATATTCTTAACAAATCTATCCACATTTATCTTATCGTGGTTTGACAGGGCCGTAATACTTGGACAGGGGAACCTTGAGGGGCTCGGCATCTACCAAGTAGCTTCAACGGCCTACGGCGTCCTATTGGCCATACCAACCGCTATTGGAACGGCTATTTCACCTTATTATGGCGAGAAGTTTGGAGGAAAGAAGCATGAGGATGTCCGCCTGACCACTAAGGCTATATCAAAGTACCTTGGATTGCTATTCATACCGGCGGCACTTGGCCTGGCGGCCTTATCCCATATCGTCTTATTCGTCTTCGCAGGAGAGGCCTACGCACGGGGGTACCTCATACTCATGATGATAAGCGTCTTCGGGGTAACCACCATGCTAACGCCATCGCTCCTCAACTACCTGATAACGTACGAGCGGACGATAGCCTACCTGGCTATCAAGCTCTCATCAGCGGCCCTCGGCGTTATCCTCGCCTTGTTTCTCCTCCCGGTTTATGGGGCGCTTGGAGTAGCACTCGCCAGGAGCCTGGCCAGCGCCGTCTTAGCGGCCCTCTGTGTGCTCATCACGAGGGAGGCTCTCGAGATAGAGTGGTCATCTATACTGAAGTGCTTGCTCGCCGGATCCGTTATGGCCTCCGTGGTCTACATCTTCCAGGAACTCACGTATAACGTCTATCTCCTACCGGCTTACGTGCTCCTCGGAGCTGGCGTATACGGGTTGATGATAAGGTTGTTGGGCGTCTTAAATCGAGACGATATCCGGGCTATAACGTCCGTGTTCCCGGGCCCCCTGAGAGAGATATCTCTCAAGATGCTTGGCTTCCTCGCCTCCCGGGCTTACGAGCCCGGTTCTATCGCTTCTGAATCCTCCTGACCTTCTTGCTCAAGATAGACCAGAACAACGTGAGGTACTTCCTCACAACATGTTTAACGGTGACGAGCAAAACAGATAGCCCGTGCTTCCACGGGCTCATCCTATGCACGATACCGGCATATCTCACCTCCACAGGCACCTCCCTGAGCTTGAGCCTGTGGTAGGCGGCCTTCAGGAGGATCTCCGTGCTGGCCCCCATGCCACGCTCTGTTACCCTTATGGCCCTTATGGCCCTCCGGCTATAAGCCCTGAAACCGCTTTGAGCGTCTCTTAGACCGGGATAGGCCGTTAGCCTAACGACAAGCGATATGAGCTTGATGCCGGCACCCCGGTAAGCGGGCATGCTCGTCTTCCCAAGGAACCTCGAGCCCACCACGATATCGGCCTCGCCGGAAAGAACGGGATTAACGAGAGCCGGTATATCGTTAGGATCGTGTTGCCCATCTGCATCCAAGATGACCATTACATCTGGATCTATTATCCTGGCCACCTCAAAAAGGGTTCGCAGGGCAGCTCCGTAACCCATGTTCCTCTGGTGCCGTATCACAAAAGCGCCAGCCTCACGAGCTCTCTTGCTCGTCAAATCGGTAGAACCATCATCGCAAACGATCACCATGTCAACGTGCCCGAGCGCCTCTTTAATCACGGAGGCTATCGTGTCTTCCTCGTTGTAGGCCGGTATGCACGCCACCACCATCGGTTTTCCCCGTGCGCCCATCCTCGTTAGTATTGTATTAGGCGGTGGGAGGCTATATTAGTTTTTCATAAGCTCGGCTAACAAGTTCATCGGCAGCCTCTACCCCATAGCGGGCTTCTTCATAGCTTAACTTGGGGCATGGGGGGAGAGCGTACCATTTTCCGGCAGATGGCCTCCGCCGTGGGGAAATCGTCCCTCCCCGACCTCGAGCAAGCGCTTATAAAGAGGTCGTAAAGTGGAGCGGCCATGCAAGCTTTGAAGGCATCTTTATCTATTCCCTTGCCCCAAGAGGGCGATGTAGTTAGTTTCAGGCTTGCTCTCAGCCGTGGAGCCGAGGTACAGTTCCCCGGGCGATATCTGCTGAATCGATATCCATCCTGCCCGGACGTCAATCACGAACTAAAAGGTTTTTCCGAGGAGCGCCTGTTGAGTAGCTTAACAGCATCACGCATGACGAGGACGCACAGAAGACCTTGTTCCTCAAATTCTTTCACAAGCTCGAGAAATTTTTTAAATGCCCAGAGGTAAGCGTGGCCTTGAGCCAGATTGTGCAGGTGGGTATAGACGTGGAGGAGGAGCCCCTTTCTGCAGACGAGGAGAAGAGCCTTGGACAAGCGAGATAAGAGGATTATCAGGCTCTCCTCCACGGGCTTGTATAAGAGGCCGGTGTTCGGGATTTCTACCAAAGCTCCGATCTTCTTCGGAAAGCCAATAGGGGACGGAAGCCGAAGCCTTGAGGTCAAGGGCTCTTCAAGCCTTGACATAACGAAGCCCTTAAGCCTCTCCGGATCGTTTAAAGGCCATAATGAGCTCTTCCTTGGGGCTCTAAAGGCCTTGAAGCCGTATCTCGCCAAGAGGTCCAGATGACCTACACGATCAAAAGGGAAAACGAACGAGACAGGCCTTATGCCGAGGTGCTCCTTGAGGAGCGAGCGACAGGCCCTTATCTCGGCCTCCGCTACCGGGCGATCGCACATGGAGAAATCTACGTGGGAAAACGAATGGCATGCGATCTCGTGCTCCACGGGGCTATCAAGAACGGCCTCAACGATATCTCGCCCGTACCAGAGGGGCGCTCTCGCCAGATCACTACATGGATCAAAGGCGTACCAATCAAGGCGGGAGGCCACATGTGGCCTTGGCATATCGGGATGGGCTCGCCCGCAGTAGCGCTTACATCTTTCAAGGACCAAGTGGCCCACAATGGCCCACGTAAGAGGAAAATCGAGCTCTTCCGTGGCTTCTAAGAGGGCTCTCGCAACATAACGGGCTTTTCCCATATTCCTCACGTAGCGCCTGAAGGAGGGAGAGCGCCCTATCCAGGGCCTCTCCACTAAGGCCTTATTAAATCCCCACATGAGTTCAAGGTCGATTGTCGCCATCACGTAGCCCTTCCCCAAGTCGCTAACCCCCGCAGAGATGATGCTCACCGTGGTATAAGACTAAAGAAGGATGAATAATAATGGAAAAAAGCGGGGGTTCCTTAACACATCGTCACCCAGGCGGATACCGTGGCTGTCTCCTGGCCGAGGTTGACGAAGAGTATGCGGAGCATCCTCACCGGCGTGAACTCGATGGTGTACACGATGAGCTCGTTCGGCGTGTTGTACATGTACTCGTAGGTGTAATAGAGGGATTCGTAGTACTCGTACCAGCGGAGCCTCACCCACGTCTGGGTTTCCTCGTCCCATATCTCTATGTAGAGCTTGCCTATCTCCGTGGAATAGAAGAATATCTTGACCGTCTCGTACTCGCCGCATATCGGGTCGCTCTTTATGGTGTAGCCAACATCCACGGTTCTGCTGATGAACACCTGCCTAACGTCCGTTGCGGCTTGGACGGCCTCGGCGTAGACTATCACTGGCGGGGGCGCCCCCATGGCGCCGTAGTATATCTTGAGCCTGCCGCCCTCGTATATGGGGCACGGGTCCCGTATGAACCTCGCCTCGTAGCTGGCCGCCCTCATGAAGATCGGGTTGAAGAGGCTCCTGTAGAAGGTGGTCCCGTCGTCGCTGAAGGCGAAGCCCATGAGGGTGGCGCCGGTGGCGTATCCGGAGAGGGTCGCCTCAGCCGTATAGGCCAGGAGGATGACGTCATCGATGACAACTGCGCCCATGCCGAGGATCCTCGGCCCTGGGTCCCACTCGCCAGCAGCGCCCTCGAGGGTTATCATGCCTAACCTGGTCCAGGGCCCGAGCGGGTGGTTGGCCACCGCCACGAAGATACGCACCACAGTCGGGCTGACCCTGCGATCCGTCCCAAGGTAGTACATGTAGTAGGTGTCGCCGAAGTACACCACCGTTGGGCTCCAGACATCTTCCTCAGCGCTGCCCAGCGAGGGCGTGATCAGCGGGTTGGTAGGGGCTGGCGGTATAGACCAGGAGACCCCGTCCGTCGAGGTGGCGACGAAGATTGTGCCCCTGTACAGGCCGCCGTAGGAGCGGGTGGCCATCACATACATGTAGTAGGTACCGCCCGAGTATATCACCCACGGCTGGCTAACCTCCGTGACGTCCGTGAAGCCGACGGCGTGGAAGTCAGCGGGCCTGAGGATGGGGCCTTGCTTGGTCCAGCTCTTGCCATCTGGGCTGGTCGCTAAACACACCTTCCACGTCTTAGTGGCCCTATCTCTTCCCGAATAGTACATGTAGTAGACATCGTCTATTCTTATCACGCTTGGGTTGTTTATGAAGTAGTCGTCTTCGTATTGCTCAGGCCCGGCGGTCAGCACTATGCCGTAGTGCTTTGTGGCCCAGTGCTGGGCTACAAAGCTATCGATACGCGAAAGCGTGTTGGTGGGCGATGGAGACGCCACGACGTTGTATACTTGGTAGATGGTTAGTGCGCCCGCGATGAGCATCAGTACGGCGGCAGTGATTGCACCTATATTCTTGGCTCGCCCCTGCATTTTCCTCACGCCTACCTCGAGTCCTGGGCATAGGTATTTAAGGCTTTCGTAGAATCGTCAGTGCATGGTTGATCTAACTACTGGCTTATATTAAGGATAGTTTTATAAATCCTTGGCATATACTTGCCTGGTCCAAGTAGCGGAGTAGGGGATAAGGGATGGAAGAGACCACCGAAAGCGGGAGAAAACGCTTGTTCATATTGATACTCTGCCTCATACTGGTCGTGGCGGTATCAGTAGGAGTATGTCTCGTCTGGCCAAGGCTAAGCTCGAGGCCGTCCGTTCTCGCCACGATAGAGATAGAGGAGATCAAGGTGAGCAGAGGACACCTATACATCTACGTGAAGAATACCGGCCAAGAGCCCGTGAAGATGAGGCGTGTCCACGTAGATAGCGTGCAATACGATATCAGTATAGCTATCCCGGCCGGCGAGAGCCAGGTAATAGCCCTGGCCTACACATGGACATATAGGACGACGTACCACATAAAGCTCGTCACGGCCGAGGGCATCAGCTTAGAAAGAGATTGCAGCGTCCTCGTCTGCGAGAAGAACATGGCCCTCCGGTTCAACGGCTTAGATGATTATGTGGAATTTACCGATTTGCCTGTTCTCGACTTAAAGAACTTCACCGTCGAGCTGTGGGTGAACCTGGCGGAGGAGCCCGATGAGCGATGCGCATTACTGTGCAAGGGCGACGGCACGTCAGGGGAGGTCAACTACATGGTGGGCGTGGCCCCTGGCCCGAGGCCGTGGGCTGGCTTTTACGATGATGAGGGCGCCTGGAGAGAGGCCGTTGGGGAGGCAAGTTTAAGCATCGGCGAGTGGCATCAGGTGGCGTTCTCCTTCTCAAGGCCGTGCATCGCCATATACGTCGATGGGGTGAGGTGCACTTATGCGGACGATTGGGATTTCGAGCCCAAGCTCAATAACGGCTCCCTCTTCGTGGGAAAGGCCCCGGGGCTCCCCTCTATAGGAGCTACAATAGACGAGGTGAAGGTATATTCCAGGGCGTTGTCCGAGAATGAGGTGAGGGCGAGCTACAGGGGCAAGGTATTCGAGGACGATCTATCTCTATGGCTGAGATTTGATGAGGGAGAAGGGTATATGACCTGGGATTCCACGCAGGATGAGCATAGCGGACTCATCAATGGGGCGGTATGGGTTCAGAATCATTTGGTGGGGCCTCCTCGCATAAGTGGCCGGATATCGATGTCAATCTTTTCGGCCTCCTGTCGACCTTTAAGGCTATTAATGGGTCTGGGAAGCTTTGGCCAGTTAGCGCCGAGGCTCCTCTCGAAGAAGGCTCGCTGAATCACCGTATAGCCCGAGTCTGTAGCGAATAACGCCGTGCAGCTAGCCTCCTTGTCCATGAACTTAATTTTTATGTTCTTCAGCGCACGCGTTTGCCATGCCTACCTAGTAATTGAGGGCATGGTTAACAAAGTCTCACTCACTATTCTTAAAGCTCTGACAACTTATCAGGTAATTCCTCAACGCTTATAACTCGTTTATTACAACAGAGATTACAGTCGCTTCTCTCTTCACTTTAGCTCATTACCACAGCATCACACGACTTATCCCTTCGGGTCGGGTTCAAGGCTAACCCCTAAGTATTTCCTCCACATCATCTATATATTCTTTGACCTTCGCCAATTCCGTTTCTACCTCAGTATCGCTCAACATCCCTTCATGGTAGCCTTGTATGTGTAGGTAGTATCCTCTAGCACCAAATCTATCCATTAGACCTAGCTCGGATATCCTAGGATGCTTCGCCTCTAGGTCTTCGAGCGCCCTCCTCCTCTCACTGTAGCTCTCCGGCTTTTTATAACCAAAGCTAATCAACAGCGCATCGGTCGCCAGCACTACCGCCAGCCAGCCCTTTTCACAAGCATCCCTAAGCCTCAAAGCTTCACGATCTTTGCGATATTTCTCAAGCTCCTCGAGGGCGAGCTCCAAGGCCCTTTTAGCTCCTCCTAGCCGTCCCATATTGGCCCACCTTGGAGGCATCTTAACACTCAGTAGCCTTTGCTTTTAAGCTTTTTTAGCGTTAGATGTAGAGCATGTAATATTCTGTTTTCTCAAGTCTGCCCGTTGTGGGATCTACCTTTAGCCCTAACGTCTCCAATGTGTCTACGCCTATGACTGGCTGTGCTCCTGGGAACGCCAGTATTCTCACGGGGCCTCTCCTGTCCTCGATCTCGACCTCTCCTATAAACACCTTGGCCCCTACTCTCCTACTATCGCCTAGCCTGAGCTCGACCGTGTAGGGGTAGTAACATAAAATATGGACAAAGGGAACCTTTAGATACGTCTCGGCAAGGGGGTAAGCTTTAAATACTCAGCTACTCAGTTAAGTGATGGGTGGTGGGGGCATGCCTAGGTTGAGCATAGACTTGGATGAGGCTACTTTTAGGGCTTTCTCCGTGAAATGTGCCGAGCTCGGCCTCAAAAAGGCCCAGGTGGTACGGGAACTCATTAAGAAGTGGTTAAAGGAGCAAGGGGTGAGCCAGGAATGAAAGAGACGATTAAGCTCACGGCCAACTTCAAGTTAGATGGCCCTAAGGGCCTAGCGGAGCCGTTATTCTCTACTTACCGGAGTATGCTTAACGAGCTTCTATTCTATGCTCACGCTAGAAGGATAACGAGCTTTAAGCGCCTCAAGGCTGAGAAATACCGTGAGTTAAGGGCCAGATTACCCAAGCTACCGAGCCATTATATCTATACGGCTTGTCAAATGGCTTGCTCCATCTACAAGGTCTTTAGAAAGCTTAAGAGGCGTGGTCGTGTTAAGGCCGATAGACCCAGCTTCAAAAAGGACACTATAATGCTGGATGACCACCTCTTTAGCCTGGACCTTGATAGCTGGACGGTCTCAATAGCCACGCCTAGAGGACGTGCCAAATTCCGCTTACTTCACGGCCAATACCATGAGAAGTTTAAGGCCATGAGGCCGGGACAGGCGTGGCTCGTCAAGCGTGGCCGTGAGCTATGGCTTAAGGTTGTCTTTAGGACAGAGGTTGAGCTTAGGGAGCCTAATGGCCGTGTCCTGGCGATAGACGTTAATGAGAACAATATCACGATAGCCAGCCCTAGTGGCTTCAGGCAGATAAGGACAGGCGAGAGGCCCATCAGAGTGGCTTACTTCCTCAAGAGACGGAGAATACAATCGGCTCTCAAGTGCGGGAAGCTCAGGGCCAAGCTCTTAGCCAAGTATCGTGGCCGTGGGAGGAATAGGACTAAGGACCTCTATCATAAGCTAGCTAATGAGGTAGTGAGGCAAGCCCTAGCTGAGGACGTGAGCGTTATCGTCCTTGAGGACCTAAAGGGCATTAGGAGCCATATCAGGTATGGCCGTGAGCTTAATGGGCGGCTCCATAGATGGAGCTTCCGCCAACTCCAAACCATAATTGAGTATAAGGCCAAGCTGAAAGGCCTCAGGGTAGCTTACGTTAATCCCAGGAATAGTTCGAGCCTATGCCCGATATGTGGGGCCAAGCTCAGCCCGAATGGGTATAGGCTCTTGAGGTGCTCCAATTGTGGCCTAAAGGCCAACAGAGACGTTATTGGGGCCTGGAATTTAGCCCAGAGGTATGTGGGGACTTCCGTTCGCCCCGAAAGCCCGGCCATGAAGCTCCCAGATGGGAGTGGAGTTGGGAAGTCCCACATGGGCATAAAGGTCCCGAACGTCCATGCGGGACAGAACGGTCTCGTAGAGCACCTCCTCTGCAAGGTCGAGAGGCAAGACCGTAAACGATGCACCCGTATCCACAAGGAACTCGCCGATGTGTTCCTTCCTGCCCCTTATGGTGGCCTTGACGATTATATGCCCCATTCCAGCCCTGTCCCCTCCTAGAGTTATTAGTTTTTGTTTTATATTAAGTTATTCTCCATCAAGCTTCAACAAGGCTCAGTCCCGTAACCTTGTTACGAGCTCCAATACCGCCGTAAGGTATGGCTGTGCCATAATCCATGCTGTATGATCATATCCCTGACTCATATTTTCACCTTTATGGCTTTCCCACGTCGTAAGGTCTTGCTGCACGTCTCCTTATCCTGTATGTGGAGTTCTACGGGGTAGTCCATGGGCAATCCATACTTATCCATGGCTACCCCCAGCACCCTCCTCCTCAAAGCCCATAGGTCCTCAGGCCCTAGCTCCTCTTTCAAGCATAGGAGCACATCTATGTCGCTCAGGATCGTGAGCCTGGACTCGGCTGCGCCGCCGATGACGTATAGCTCTGCCTTGATGCCTAGGTCCCTAACCGCCTTAGCTATGGCTTCGACGGCCTCCCTCCACCTCCTGAGATGCCCTAGGTGGTACTTAGCCCAGGACATGCTCCTCAACCTCGTCTAAGAGCTTGAAGAGCTCCTCGGCCACTCCCAGCATCTCCTCCAAGATGCCCTTGGCGATAGGCCCCGCACCGTACCTCGACTCGGTATATGCCGCCTCGATATCTATGAGAACGCCTCTCCGCCTCCTCACGAAGTCCACGATCCTCAGGGCATCCTCCTTAAGGCCCAGGTCTTCTAGCCTCCTCGCCAGCATTCCTAAGAGCTCTCTAATGCCGTGGAGCCTAGGCACCTCGCCCGTGAACCTAAGCGGTGACGCCTTAACCCTGAGCTGGCATGCCTGATGAACGCTGAAGGAGGATATATCAGGCCTCCTGTCGGTTAGCTCTTTAGCGAGGTCCAGGAAGGCACGGGCCCTCTCCTTGATGATGTTAACCCTTTCACCGCTCAATGCGATAGCCCGCCCTTAATTGATTTCTACCGAGGCTCTTAAAACTTAGCTAGATGGGTTCTGTTGAATAGCGGGGCGTAGGAGCTTTTCGATGAGGAGCACGAGGCGCTCGATGGGCTTGGGGAGCACGCGGCCGAGGAGTACCACATCGCGGTAGCTCAGCATCCCGCTCTGAGCGGGACGCCCCGATTGGGTAGGGCATTAGGCTTATAAGGAATTAAGTGCCTGAGCCTGGGCGGGACATGGGGAGCCTGAAGTCCGAGATACTGAGGTTGTTGAAGGAAGATGAGGAGTTCCGTTATGCTGTAGCCGGGTTGATAGGGCTTGAGGAGATATTGAAGAGGCTCGATAGCCATGAGGCACAATTAGTCAAGCTAAGGGATGACATGAACAGGGGATTCAAGCGTTACGATGAAGAGCTAATTAAGCTTAGGGAGGACATGAATAAGTTGAGGGAGGATATGAACAAGGGTTTTAAGCGCTATGATGAAGAGCTGGCCAGGCTCAGGGAGGATATGAACAAGGGCTTCGAACTCCTCCGTAGGCACATAGACGCCTTGGGGGCTAGGTGGGGAATACTAGCCGAGGAATCCTTTAGGGCAGGCATGGTGGGTGTAGTGGAGCGCTATTTCGGCGGCCGGGTGGAGCGCTGGACGCACTACGACGAGGAGGGATTCGTGTTCGGTTTTCCAAGCCCCGTGGAGGTGGATATGGTCATTAGTGATAAGGAACACATCTTAGTGGAGATAAAATCTAGCGTCTCCAGGGCAGATGTCTATGAGCTCTGGAAGGTGGGCCAGCTCTACGAGCGTATTAAGGGCGTGAAGCCAAGGCTTGCCATAGTATCCCCATTTGTTAGGGAGGAAGCCAAGAAACTGGCCAAAGAACTAGGCATAGATGTTTACACGAGCTTATAGCCTTAAGGGCCGTAGGCGAGGCTCATAGCATCACGGCTCTCACCAAGGCCATCCCCCGCCCACATTAATGGGTTAATGACATCAGATAGGCTGTTGAAAAATCTAGGTTTAGTTTTATCCATCTCCTGAACAGGCCGTATGAGATGGGCATGGCAGGCTTTATATTTATCATGTTTAGAGTTCGCTTTGTGGCTACCAGTGAGGGTTCAAGCAACCTTGAGTTTTGCCGTGAGGGTTGCCCCTAAGGGAGCCACCCAGGTCCCTGTCCTCCTCGATACCATGCGTGTATGGCGCGAGGCTGTAAGGTATGTTGTAGATTACGTCATCAGGACACGGCAGACGGGGCTGGCAAGAGTCCATCGTGCTCTCTATCGCTTGCTCAGGGAGCGTTATGGCCTCCGGCCCGCCTGGCCCAAGACGCCATTAGGCAAGGTATATGGATAGCGAAGGGGTGGCTTAGGAACCCGAAGCGTGGCAGAAGACCTGTGATAAGGGGATTGTGAATGGTTCTTACATCTAAGCAATCCTATACGTTCAAGGCTCACGATGAGGTAAGCATTCTCACGCTTGACGGGCGGAGGGCCTACAAGCTGTGCTACGTGGAGCGGTGGCACGGGCAGTATAGGGGCTGGCTGCCTCTTCTCCAGGCGGTCAAGATGGCATTCGATACTTCCTTCGGCGCTAAGCTCACGCTGATAACGCCCCTCCGTAGATACTTGCGTATTTCCTCGAATCCCTCCTCACGCAGCAGATATGCTGCTAGAGCGGAGGCATCAATGACTATCACGGTTCTCCCTCACGAGAGCGGAGATAGAGCCCCGGGGCTGGACGGGCATGTCCCTCAAAAGCTCCTCGGCCATCTCAAGGGCATCCGCTAGTAGCTCGTCGTGGAAGCCCCTCGTGGCCTGTAGGTTAAGAGGCGGGGTATCCAGGTAAGCGTGCATATACTTGTTGAGGAGCATGGCTTCTGCTCTCCTTGCCTCATCCTCGCTCTGGAGTTCTGCCCACCGGATTTCAAGCCTATCTGGGGGGAATTGCCTGGCGAAGCCGTAGCGGACATAGGTAGCTGCTTCAGAATGCCCCCTGCCGCCGGAGATCAGGGCTCTTTTAAGCTCCCCTATGCGCTTTCTGAGGCTCCTGCCCCGCCCGACGAAGAGTATGCCTTCGCCATCTACGCCCCCTGCTCTGAATATGCGAACAGGCCCCCGTCCGCATCCACGCACCTCACTTGGTAAACACCGGGCCTATCGGGCACGTCATCTATTTTGATGTCGGCAAGTCTATTCCATCCTGACCAATTCAATCCGTGGTCCACGCCCATATACCGACACCTGGCGATCTGGTAGCCAAGGGCCGTATAAGCGTTATAGTGCTTCCTATTGGTGAATCACTTTTAGGAGTTGTAAAGTAATAGTTTGGAAGACCGGCCCTTTGGGCCCGTAGCTCAGCCTAAATAGAGCGGGGACTTCTAAGTCACAGGTCCCGGATTCAAATCCCGCGGCCCCGCCAACTACAACGAATATCCCCGTTTTATTGGTAAAGATTTAAAGTAGGGCAGCGCATCATCTAGTCCGGTGTCGTGCGGTGCCTAATGTGATATTAGATGAGGAGGGCAGAGTGCGGCTTCCCAAGGAGGTATTGGATGAGCTTGGCCTGAGGCCTGGCCAGACCCTAATCCTCGAGGTGAGGGGCCGGGAGGTCCTCCTCAAGCCGGGCATAGGTCCCGAGGAATTCATATCCGAGCTGAGGGGTTGCATTAAGGGCTCCAAGATCAGGCCGGAGGAGCTTAAGCGGATCTGGAGGACATAATGATGCTGTTCGTGGACTCTAACATCTGGGCCTACTACTTCGATGAAAGAGCCCCCGAGCATAAATACGTAGTAAAACCGGTTGAGGAAGCGCTGAGAGCCAAGGAAATAGCCATAAATACGGTGATAATCATGGAAGTAGCACATTTTCTGATCAAGAACCTGGGCGCTGAGGAGGGCTGGAGAAAGCTCGATGTCTTCCTGGGCTTTCCCTTCGCGGTCGTGGACCTCACCTATGATCTCGCACTCATGTCCGTGCGATTGCTCGTAAAATACTCACACTTAGGAATAGGAGGGCGAGATGCGACCATATTGGCGAGCATGAGAAAATTGAATATCGATATCCTAATGACCCACGACAAGGCCTTTAAGCGCATCCCTGACGTAAGGGTGATAGACCCAGTACCTGAGCTCTGATGACCGGAGCTTAAATTTACTATGAGGGCCGGGCCTCCAAATGTGCGGCTCTCAGTACCTTAGTTAAGTGTGTTAAGAAGCTTAGCCATCAGCCGCACTTCACTGGCCCGGCCACACCGGATCTGGCAGAGGACCGTAATATCGGTTTACACGCGCCTGCAGGCCTCTGAGGCACGCTTAAGGCATTACTATTGCGATACCGTAGGTTAGGAAGGCCCTCAACTCCCGCATTCTGGACTTGTGAAAGGAGCCCTCCCGGCCCGAAGCGTTTGAGGATGCTGGCCGTGATAAGCGGTCTGTAGTCGGAACCTGCTCCTATAGACTCGGAGATAAATCTGATGGAGGAGATGGGCACGCCAGCGCCGGACAGTATAACGCCTAACATTATGAGCAGGTTGGTTATGGTGGCGATCCCCATCTCGGCCCTGGATATCCCTCTGGCTATGAACATGAAGGCACCTATGGCTATAAGATTAGAGATGAGCTGGCCTAGAAGGAGGAGCGAGGAACCTCTGGCTACCCTTGCTATGGCGTCCTCCGCCATGCCTGCCCCTCACCTTAATGTGGGGTTAAAAGTTTTTCAAGCGAGCGCTCTGTAGATAGCTATGTCGTGGTTGGTAAAGACCTCCTTAAATCCGAACATGTTACATCTCAAGGAAGTTAAGCGTCCAGAGTAGGTAGGCATTCATATCTTTAGCCATTTATACAATAAATGATACCCGAGACTAGCCCACGCTCCTATGAGGATTAAAGCGCCAACTAACACGCATCGTTAGCGCCGAGTTTCGCTTCTAATACGTGCTAGCCCGTTAATAGCGCAGAGCAATACCGGGGGCACTTACCCGATCTACTAGAGCAACATGCTATTAAGTCTTTATCCCCTTAAACGATTACAAGGGGTTCTGATAGTTTAGCCTCTTCTCCTTAGCATGATTAAGAAGACTATGAAGTTAAGTATATGTTCTTAAGGCCGAGCTTTGTCCTGCCCGTGAACCTGATGGGGCTCTCGGCTACCCTGAGGCCGAGGATGGAAGCTACGAAAACCGCCTCAACCTGGAAATCGAAACCGCTCGAGAGGCAGGAGGAGATTATCTTCTCGAAGGCTGAGCGCCTGTAGGCCCTGAAGCCGGATGTAGCATCATGAACCTTGAGGCCCAAGAGCAGCTTGGCCAAGAGGTTAGCCCCATAGCTGATGAGCCTCCTGTGGAGAGGCCAATTGACTATCCTGCCGCCAGGGATGTACCTGCTCCCTATCACGAGGTCGGAGCGCCTCAAGGCCCTGAGGAGGCTAGGCAGGTCGCCCGGGTCATGGCTCATGTCAGCGTCCATCTGGACTATCACATTCCCCTTCGCGAGCTTAAAGCCGTCCTTGTAGGCCGAGCCGATGCCCATCTTACGCCCCCTGAGCACGAGCCTGACGTTATCGTACTCCCTCATGAGCTTCCTGACCACCTCCACCGTCCCGTCCGTGCTACCGTCATCGACCACTATGATCTCCTTCTCGAAGGGAAGTTCCTCAAGGCGTTTTATCAATAAGCCTATCGTCTCGACCTCGTTGAAGGTGGGTATTATGATGGAGGCCAAGAGTTCCCGGGGACCCGTGAAACTCATGGCCCCTCCAGCATCTCCCTGAAGCCCTCATAGGTCCTCTCGATGCCCTCATCGAGGCTCATGGGCCTCCAGCCCAGCTCCTCTATGGCCTTCCTGGGGGATATGTAGGGCATGCTGGGCCCCTCTTTCTTGCTGCGGTCGAACTCGACGTGGAAGCCGTACTTCGAGGCCAGGAGCTCGGCCAGCTCTCCTATGCTTATGTAATCCGGGGATATGAGGTTGTAAATTGTGTCCTCGGCCTTAAAGGCCCTGATACATCCATCTACTACATCCTCGACATACGTGTATTGGTTCTTCCTCCTCCCCTCGCCCCAGACCACTATGGGGTTCCCCCTCAGGCCCTCGAGTATGAAATCGCATACCACGCAGGAGCAGCGCCTGTGGGGGCCATAAACGGGCCCGAACCTGAGTATCACGTACTTGAGCCCGTATTTACGGCTGTACTCGAGGATCAAGCGCTCTCCCATGAGCTTTACCACGCCGAACATCTCGGCATCGAATATGCTCGACCTATCGCCCTCGTCGACGCTGCGCTCAGGGGGTATGCCATCGTAGACGTAGAAGCTGCTTGCGTAGAGCACCTTCTCGACCTCGTTCTTCACGCAGGCCTCGAGGACATTAGCCGTCCCGAGGACATCGAGTTGGACGGCGAGGTGGGGGTTCTTTCTCGCCGTGTTCAGGACCGTGCCGGCTAGGTGGAAAACCACGTCAATGCCGTCAAGGGCCTCTAAGAGCTGATCAAGGTTGCGGATGTCTGCCATGTGGAACTCGCCGAGGTTATAGCTCCTCCTTATGTCCACATTCACGACTTCATGGCCTTCTTTGAGGAGGCGTCCTACGAGGAAGCTGCCTATGAAGCCGGAGCCGCCCGTCACGGCGACCAGCATCACATCCACCCCAGCCTCCTTAGGGCCTTGTTCAGGCATTCCACGACATAATGGGCTTCCTCCTCCGTCATCTGCGGGTAGATGGGCAGGGCTATGTGGCGGTAGCAGAGGTCATCGGCCACAGGGAACTCCTCTGAGCTACTTACGTACTCTTTAAACACGGGCTGGCGGTGGAGGGGAACCTCATACACGTAGCCAGCCAGCTCAACTCCATACTTCTCCTTTAGGAAGGCTTTAAGAACATCTGGCTTACGGCCCTTCGGGAGGAACACTATGTACTTGTAATAGTTTGTCTTCGATTCCTCTGGTATCTCGAGGACCTTAAGCACTGGGTGGCCCGAGAGCAGCTCGTCGTATATCCTCGCTACCCTCCTCCGTCCCTCTATCATCTCGTCGAGGAGCCTGAGTTGCTCAAGTCCTACTATGGCCTGAAACTCCGTCATACGCCAGTTGTAGCCCATGATCCCTATCAGGTTCCCCTTGACCTTCCCCTGGTTCCGGAGCAGCTTGGCCTTCTCGGCTATCTCATCATCATCGGTGACTATCATGCCCCCCTCACCTGTGGTCATGACTTTGGTGGAGAAGAAGCTGAAGGCAGCGGCCTTGCTGAAGGTTCCAGCCTTACGCCCCTTAAGCTCGCTCCCGTGAGCATGAGCAGCGTCTTCAATAATGTGAAAGCCCTTCTTTTCCGCCAGCTCGATGAGCTCCTCCATCCTCGGCGGCACCAAGCCCCCTATGTGGACCGGCACCACGGCCTTCACGTCCTTGGAGAGCTTCTTCCTGACATCGTTAAGACTGAAGTTTAGGTCGGCCTCTATATCCACGAAGACCGGACGCCCGCCAGCCCTTATCGCGCCGTAGGCCGTCGCCGCAAAGGTATTAGTCGGGATGATGACCTTGCTCCCGTTGACACCAAGGGCTGTGAAGATTATCTCGAGGGCCGCCGTTCCGTTGCTGACGGCCACGGCGTGCTTGACGCCTATGTAGCTGGCGAACTTACGCTCAAGCTCCTCCACGTACTTGCACTGCGTTAGGTAGTCACCGCTCTCTAAGAGCTCCCGCACCCCCCCTACTATCCTGTTCACGGACTCGGGAGGGAAGTAGTACCTGAAGGGCGGTATCCTCCGGGCTCTCATGCACGCACCTCCCAGACATAGCCCTGCTCATAATACTCCGGTGCACCAGCATGACAGGCTCTTGCTCTCAGCGAGGAAAAGCCGTTTATGCTCATCATGCTAGGGCCTATTTCGGCTGGTAAAGCTATATAAGGATTGCGGTAAGATCTACGGTATCATATTACGTTAGTAGGCTTGTCCCGGGAAAAACGCCCACGGTTAAGAAGCATCCGTCTTTAGGGGCGTTTAGTCATCTTTTGCTTTCCTTCTCACCATGCTAGATTTCCGGTTCTAAGGTACTTAATTGGCGAAAATCTTATAAATGAAGCGCCTAAGACACAGGAGCCATGTTAGGTGGGCTGGCACTCCTTAGGAGAAGGGCCCTCCGTAAGGGTGTATGGTTTAAGGCCCTGTCGCCTATCGAGAGATCCATATACGACCTAACCATGAGGGCAGTGAGTACCATAAGAAGCGAGAAGCTACTTAAGGCATTAAGGGCTATCGTGGATAAGCTAAGGGAGGCTCTGGAGAGCCCTGTGAGTATTTTAACTCGCACAGTGGGGTGCCAGCTCGCTAGCCGGATAGCACGAATAGCCCGCTCTTGGGGCTACCGAGAGGCCGCCAAATGGGCCTCGGACGAGCGATTCGCAAAGTACTTGGCCGTATGCTATATGAACATGCCTAAGATATTTTAAAAGTCAGCTGTAACGGACATGAGCCATGGGGAGCGTAGCATATCCATAGTCATACCGGCGTACAACGAGGCTAGGAGAATAGAGAGGACATTGAAAGCCCTGCTAAGTTATATAAACGATCGTGATGATGTGGAGATAATAATAGTAATGGATGGATGCACCGATGAGACGCCGAATATAGTGATGAGGTTTGCTAGAAGCGATCCGAGGGTGATACCACTTGTATTTGGTAAGCGGCTAGGCAAAGGAGGAGCTCTCCTGAAGGGCTTTGAGGTGGCCAGGGGAAATGTGCTGATCTTATGCGATGCGGACATGCCAACAAATCCTGAGGAACTCATGAGATTAGCTAACATGATAGACGATCACGATATGGTGATAGGATCTAGATATGTTAAGGGCGCTAAGCTGATCAAGAGACCTACCTTGATGAGGTTCTTCTTGAGTAGGGCCTTTAACGTGTTGGTCAGGCTATTGTTTCCCAGTCTGAAGGACTTCAGGGATACGCAGTGCGGTCTCAAGGCCGTGAGGAAGGGACTTATAGAGATAATTAAGGACTCCCTGGTCATAACGAACTTCGCTTTCGACGTAAATCTATTGTATTCGGCCGTGAAAGCTGGCGCCAATATCAAAGAACTCGGCGTGTACTGGAGGCACGTTGAGCTAGGAAGTATATTATCTAGTGAACTCGTCAAGGCCATCGTAGAGATGTGGCTGTCCCTTCTAAAACTGAGGATTTATACCATCTCGCATTATAATACCATGAGGGGGCGTAGAAGGCTGCGATGACATGAGCCCGAGGGTCGTCGTAGGGATACCAGCGTATAACGAGGAACGTAATATTAGATATATACTACGAGACATCTTAAGACAAGAGCTCCCCGAGGGGTTCTCCATCGCTAAGGTGTTGGTCGTTGCAGATGGATGCACTGATAGGACTGTGGAGGTGGTTCGTGAACTCGCCCGGAGGTATCCTGTGATAAAACTCATCAGCGAGACGAAGAGGTTGGGGCAGACATGGGCCATCAACCAGATAATCAAAAACGCAGACGGCGATGTATTGGTCATACTGTGCGCCGATACCAGGCTGTCGTCTAAGACTACTATTAAGGCTCTTTTGATGCCCCTGGAGGAGGATAAGTCAGTGGGGGCCGTCGTGGGACGTGCTATCCCCATCAACGATAGGAGGACGACATGGGGCTTCATAGCCCACATCCATTACAGCTTGCTGTACGAGCCTGAGCATTTAGCTGTTGATTTCGGGAGCATGACGGCCATGAGATCTGAGCTGCTCAGGCCCATCCCGAGGTGGGTCATGGTGCCCGAGCTATACATAGACTTCGTGATCAAGTCTAAGGGCTATAAGGTGATCCATGAGCCCAAGGCCGTAGTCTATATGAAGCAACCCGATAATATCTGGGACTACATAGAGCAGAAGAGGAGGGACACGTTCCACATCTTATATTTAAGACGCCGCGGCATAATCGTCAAGCGGAGAACGCCCGCCAGACTGATACGGGCTTTCATAAAGGGCTTGGCCATCGGCGTGCGGAAGCTACATCGCATACTTCTCATGGCTTCCATATGGGCAATATGCTACGCCCTAGCCCTCACCGATATGTTGTTCAAAAGGTACGAGCGGTACAGCCTCTGGAGGCCCATATCATCGACGAAGGTGGAGATACTATGAGGAGGGGAGGGCTCCCGTTCGTATCGATCTTAGTGTTAAATTATAACGGGATGGCCCACCTGGATGAGTTCCTTGGCTCTGCGACCAATTTGAATTACCCAAGGGATAAATACGAGATAGTCATAGTCGATAATGGGTCAACAGACGGCTCTCCCGAGTATATCGAGCGGAACTACCCGGAGGTCAAATTGATCAGGCTTGATAGGAACTACGGCTTCGCCCAAGGCAACAACATAGGGGCACGATACTGTAAGGGCGATTTCCTGGCCTTGATCAATAATGATACGGTTCTGGACAAGAACTGGCTGATAGAGCTGGTAAGAGCGGCTATGGAGAAGCCGGACGCCATTTATGGGAGCGTGATGCTTAAGTACGGGACGAGGGATGTGATAATATATCATGGAGGAAAACTAACGGCCTGGGGCTTCGCACGCCATCTCAGGACGTGGGAGAGGTATTCTAGCCCCGGGGGAAAGCCGATCATGACGTTTTATGCCGATGGCTGCGGGCTCCTGATATCTAAGGATTTGTTCCTAAGGCTGGGGGGATTCGATGGAGATTATTTCTGCGTCGCAGAGGACTACGAGCTGTCGTGGAAGGCGTGGTTGATGGGCCATGAGGTCTTCCTGATCCCTACTGCGAAATTCTGGCACAAGGTAAGCGCTACCATGGGCGCCATGTCAAGCCGTCATATGTACCTCTTGTGGAGGAACCAATTAAGAAATATAATAAAGTTTGCCGAGGGAGCCAACATGCTACGTATGCTCGCCCTGACCATTATCTACACGATCTTTGCCTCGATAAGCCTATTCTGCTTCCTCGAGAGAAAGCCCTACCTGATACTGTCCGTGGTAAAGGCTTATGCAGATGTCTTGAGGGAACTCCCTAGGCTTATGAGGAAGAGGGGCGTGTTTCAACAAATCAGGAAGCTCAGGGATAAACAATTAAGGAAGATGGGGCTCATCATGGGCTTTCTGGAGAGCATAAGCGAGCAAACTAAGGCGCTGTTGAGGAGAAAATATGCACGAAAGTATATACAATAAAACGGAAGGGACCGCCTTCCTCAGCCGCCGACCACTTTTGATATGGGTGGGCCTCAAGGAGTAGGGCGGGGGCCCTATGATAGGTATCTGTAGCGTGGCTCCCATTGGCTGGTTCGAGGTTCTGGACATTCACGAGGAACTGCTGAAGTTGGGCGTGCGGGACACGCTCATCACGCCGGAGGAGGGTGTGGAATTAATGGGCCTCTCCGCTCGTGATGATATCGTGGTCGGCTGGAGTCTCAAGAGGAAGCTCCCTCTCTACGTAATTGATATTGCCAAGGCTATCGTGAAGTCGAGGCCGCACGTAGTCCATGTACATTATGAGTATTCGCTCTTCGGAAGCAGGTTCAAGGGGATGTTCTTCCCTGTCCTGCTGATGCTCATAAGGCTGTTGAATAGGGCGCCCATAATAATTACCCTTCACACCATCATTCCATTAGATGACAAATCATTGATAAAATATAAGAGCCTCGATTCAGCGCGACTCCTCGCACGCCTCCCCGTGCCTCTGTTCAGGCTCTTGCTAAGAGCCATGGTCAGGCTTATCGACGCACTCAGCGATAAGCTGATAGTGGGCAATAAGCTGGGAAGAGATGTCCTCACCGAGCATTATGGGGTAGCCGAGGACAGAATAGCGGTAATACCCTTTCAAGCCGTGAAGCTATACAAGCTTGCTGATGTAGGTGAGGTCTGCGATCACGAAGGGGAAAAGCTCGTGGTGAGCTATGGCACGGTAAGGAAGGATAAGGGCTTCGAATTGTTGATAAAAGCCTTCAGCGATGTTATCGAGCAAGTACCGAACGCCAGGCTAATAATAATAGGCTCTGTGCGCCCCCACCAGACCACCTGGGCGTACCTCAATAAGCTCGTGAGATTGGCCAGAGAGCTTGGGGTGGAAAAGAACGTCAGCTTTATTTGCTCGACTTTTGTAAGCACCGATAAGCTCCATAAGGTGTTTAGGAAGGCCTCTGTGTTCTGCTTCCCCTATGATGAGAAGATGGTCATAGGATCGAGCGGCGCCGTCGCAGAGGTCATAACGTTGGGCAAGCCGATCGTGCTCACCAAGACCTTGATGTTATTGGAGTACAAGGACCTAGAAGGGATCTTGGTCTTCTACACATCACGTAAGAGGCTTTCTAACACGCTCATCAGTGTCCTCAGAGACCTCGACAGGATAAGGGATAGGATATCCAGTAGCGACGTGAATTATTTCATACGCCATAGGATGCCTAAGGCCATAGCCGAGAAGCTAGTAAAACTCTATATTGACTTACTTAAGCGGAGGGCGAGATAGGTTATTGAAAATAAATAAGATAAACGCCGCTATGTACTTCTACGTGCTGGCCTTCGCAACTATCACGAGGGGCTATCCGACACCGGAGTTCGTGAGGGCTTTGTTGGCGCAACCGTGCTTATTCATAATACCCTTCCTATTAGGCAAATCCCTTATGCTCATGTTTAGGCGTTTCCTAAGGGAGCCTGATGTGGGGCTCTCGGTAGATGCGTTGGTTGCGTGGGTCCTTGGGGCCATATTCATGGTGGTGCTCGAGTCCGTGCTCTACGTCAGCTATGCCCTTGACATCTATATCTTTATAATCATTTTATTGCTCATCTGCGCTCCCTCAATATTGGCAGCCAATAAGCCTATGGACAAGAGCTCGGCGTTCTACATAGCGGCAGCAGGTATCTACGGCCTTCTCTTCTCCATCTTCATAACACTGTTCTGGGGATATCCTTACGCCAACGCCAACGATTACGTAAGGCATACGTACTACGCCCTGAGGATAGTAGAGGAGGGCAGGCCCCTGCTGTTTTACTCGAGCTACCTGCCCACTATGCATACCTTATACGCCGTGCTCATGGCGTTATCCGATATCAGGGAAGAGCCCCTCTTCCTCCTATGGTCAAGCAGGTTTGTACTATATCCCGTGCACGCAGCCGTGCTCTTCCTATTCTTCCGTACCATGTTGGATGACGAGACGATGGCCCTCATGGCATCTATGATAGGTTCTTCGCTGATGAACAATCGTGAATCGCATATCTTCCCATGGCATACCGCACCTAAATGCTTTATAACGATATTGTTTATCTACGCTCTCCATGCCCTGTACATCATGGCCTCACGGAATAGAGATCGCCTTACCTTAGGCGTTCAAGCTAGGCTATACGGTCTTTGTGGCACTGTCTTTGTACTTACGTACCTGACATACTCTGAGGGGATCATAGGATACCATATAGGATACATATTTCCCCTCGTGGTCATCATCACGATAATTGCCTCCTTGATGAGCAAGGCGGAAGTGCGTTCCACGGTTTTGTACTCTGCATTTCTCATCGAAGGGCTGATATTCTTTCATAAGTTCGAGGGGCTCTACGCAAGTATCATATGCCTAGCCTCATTAAGCCTGTGGGCTAAGGGCGGCCTTGGGAGCACGAGGAAGCATAAGGCATTGAACTTACTGCTGGCTACATCATTAGCGAGCGTAGCGCTGGCGCTCCACACTGGCTTATGGGATTATCCACCGAAGTCGTTGATCTGGCCATTCCCACAGAAGCCTTCTCTCCGCCCATGGGATACCTACTCGAAATCCATCGTAGATGTGTTCCCTTCCGTGGTCTTACTTATGTTCTATATAGGATTTGCGCTATCCACTATCGAGAACAACGCAAAGCTGCTTTATCTCAATACCATGGGCCTGTCCCTACTCCTCTTCTACATACTCCAGCCGCTCGATTTATACCTGAGATTCCTGAAGTTCCCATATCCATTCATAATAGCGTCGGCCATATATCCCTGCTTTAGGCTTTTCCATGTAGTTAAAATACCACGCTCCACGATCGCAGTCCACGGCCTGCAGAGGATATTACCGTTCTCGCTCGTGCTCGGAATGAGCTTGTACATATGCTTACATGATATCGGCATACTAGAGCATCCTTATGTCATAGATCTCCAAGATAGGTTCTTCGTGTTCGAGATCGGGAGCTTCCTAAAGGAGTACAGCAAGGGCAAGGATCTGCTCGTCATATCTACGATCGGCGGGCGCTATTGGTATTATGAGGTCTCTACGTTTTACGCCGATGTCCAAGGCATGTACAATATGTGGAAGGAAGGGAAGGTCTATTATCAACCGCTCTGGGACATATATCTGGCCAACACTTCCGAAGAGGCCTACACGAAGATCATGAGCTTATCGAGGCGTGCGGAGCTCATAGTCCATGCGCCAGATCCCTACGGCGAAGATATAAGGAGGTTTTACAGAGAGCCAGAGGACATCATTTTGTTATACGACGATTATCTGGCTCGGTGGGTCAACGACACGGCTTTGATAACCCCGGCTAAGTTCTTCGACCTGCGGTATTTCACGCCATTACTTATGCTGACCGATGCTAACGGCATGAGGTTCTATGTTATAAGGGTTAACCCCGAACCTAAGGCCCTATCTGCGGAAAATCTCATAAGGAGAGAATCATTCGAAATCGGGAGCATACCTATTTTCTCGTTGATGTCCACGATAGTCGATGTAGAACACAAGAAGATATATGTCATAGGCACCAATCAGGAGATCAACACAACGGCCAGGGTGGAATCGTTCGAGGAATGGGATGAACAGGCCTCCGCTCCCGTGTCTTGGACGCCCTCATATGTTTATTGGGGCGGGAATTGGACTGCCAGCCTGGATAGCATAGAAAGGGTAGATGGGAACTACAGCCTAAAGCTGGAGAGCTACACCGAGACAGAGCACACTAGGTGCGGGAGCGTGTTCAAGGACTTTGATGTAAGGCCTGGGGAGGTGTATCTGCTCAGATTTTGGATGAAGACATTTAATGCAGACAGATCGCACGTGAAAGTGGTGTACATAGACCCACTAGAAAACGAGTGGAGATGCCTATCGCTGGCCGTGTGCCCAGATCCGACGAGCCCCTGGAGATCTTATTACAAAATACTACAAGTCCCAGAAAACATAACATCCGTTAGAATAGTACTTCTCGCAGGAAATATATATAACACGACGATAGGCTATACTGCTACATGGTTTGATCGTTTAGAACTGATAGGTCCTGTCCTCTTCGAGGAAACGCCGTGGATACCTCTGTATGCCTATTGGGGCGGGAATTGGAGCGCCAGCCTAGACAGTAGAGAAAGGGTAAGTGGAAATTATAGCTTGAAGTTGGAGACTAGGGCCGAGATAGAGCACGCAAGATGCGGGAGCATAGCCTTGGACTTCGACGTGATAGCTGACAAACTTTACCTGCTGAAATTCTGGGTGAAAACCGAAAACGCTGATAGATCTCATGTGAGGGTGGTGTTTCTTAACACTACCGATAATACATGGAATAGCATAACTTATGTCGTACATCCTCATCATACGTCAGGATGGACCGTATATTACAAGCTGATACATATACCGAAGAACATTACGAGCATCAGAATAGTACTTCTCGCAGGTAATATATACGATACCACGGAGATGTATGCGGCCACGTGGTTCGATGACGTGGAATTAATGGGGCCCATAAAGGTGAATACTACACCCCCTCGTGTCTTAAGAATAGAGTTCGATGGAGATCATCTCACTAGATGGGCTTTCTTCACCATATTGAACATCTACGTGTTGCTCCCCCCGGGCTACTCGATATTGAAGCTTGAGAGGAGGGAGGCCCCGTACAAGAATAAGTATCCACGGATGGGGGATGAAATCGATTAGATATATAATTTACGTGCTGAGGATGATCGTAGCTAAGTTCTTGCTGATCGTGGTGGCCTACTCCCCGCTAGACGCACTGCGGAGGCTGGCCTTCAAGATATTGATGAACGAGCACCGTGTCGTTGATTACTTTAAGCCCCATAGAGGGGATGTGGTAGTAGATGTGGGAGCTTATATAGGCATGTACTCTATGCTCTCATCTAGATTGGTAAGCGAGGAGGGAACTGTGCTCGCCATAGAACCCCATCCACTTAACTATTTGAGGCTCGTGGAGAACATAAGGGTGTTGCGGGCCAAGAACGTGAGGCCCTTGATGCTGGCTCTCCTAGATTACGACGGCTACTGTAAGCTATATGTGGCCGAGGAGCTGGTATCGCACTCCGTGCTCCCAATCTCCAACTCCTACATCACCGTTCCCTGCAGATCGCTCGATAGCCTCCTTGAGGCGCTTGGCATAGGAGATGTGGGCCTCATAAAAGTGGATGTCGAGGGGGCCGAGCTCTTAGTGCTCAGAGGAGCGGAGAGAACCCTAAGGCGTAGCAAGAATGTACGATTGATAATAGAATGCCATGGTACCCTCGGGGAAGTACGCAGGTATCTACGCTCTCTAGGCTTTTCAATAAAGATAATAAATACGAGGAGAGGAGAGAAGATATATCACATATATGCCGTTAAGCCGGCGGTGGTCAGTACATGAGGCCGGCGGTGGTCATATTATTGGATGGAGCATCGTGGAACGTCCTCGTCCCCCTCTTGGAGGAAGGAAGGCTACCCAATATACGTGAGCTCATGAAGAAGGGGGCTTATGGCCCCCTCAGGAGCGTACTGCCGGTTAACACGATCCCGGCTTGGTTATGCTATGCGACGGGGAAGAGCCCAGGTAGCCTGCGTATCTATGACTTCTTCACCTTGGACATGAAGAAGAAGACGTGCAGGTTATCCCCGTTCAGAGAGAAAACGATCTGGGATTACGTCTCAGAGCATGGCATGAGGTTTTGCGTATATAAGTTCAGAGCTCCGCCCACAATATCGGCGGATACCCGGAAGGGGTGCCTGATCCTCGATAACCCGTACAGGGGGGTACTTCCAAGAGGCCTGAAAACAGAGCTTGAAGCCAAATTCGGCAAGTTTTACTTAGAACCTAGGTATGCGATCGAAAGAGAGGGGACGTTCAGAAACGTGATGAAATTAGTAGATAAGGACTTCGAAATAATGAAGTACCTCATCGAGAAATACGATCCCTCGTTTGCTCACATGGGCATAGCTTATACGGATGGCGTCCAGCACTACTACTGGCGTGATATGGAGGAGGGAGATCCTATATACGGAGACCGTATAGCCCAACTATGGGCGAAGATAGATGAACATATAGGTCTTTTCACCGATTTCCTCGAGAGTAAGTACGGGCATGACTTCCATCTGTTCATGATATCCGATCATGGATTCATGGGCGCTGATTACGCCTTTAACATCGGGAAGTGGCTCGTAGAAAAGGGATATCTAAGATTAAGCAAGAACGCTCTGCTGGCCAAGCTCTTGCTCAAGATGCCGGGATATAACCTGATCCATAAGCTCATAGAGTTCTACAGATACAGGCTTCGGGTCATAGGCGACATCAATAGGCCATTAACCGATGCGGGATTAAAAAGGTTGAACTTATCCGTCATAGATTGGGATAGGAGCCTCGTGATACCGCTGACTGGGGAGCTATTATTCATTAATAGGACGCTCTTCCCCTCCTCGAGAAAAGCCAGGGAGTTCGCACGTGAGCTGGCCGATCAGATACGTGATATAATCACCCCCGGGGGCTACAAGCTCATTAAGTTCATCACCTTGGGCAGGGAGCTATATCCCAACGACAAGAACGCCCCAGATATAATAGCCTACTACCAACGCACGGACGTATATAATGCCCCTCTTATGGATCTCTTGTGGACTAAACTGGCGGAAGGCTGTTGGACGGGGACGCATTCTCTCTACGGCGTCCTAATAGCCCACGGCCCTTCTATCAGGAAGGGCAAGATGATAACCGGCGCTAGGTTGATAGACATTGCGCCCACGGTGCTCCATTTGCTGGGATTGCCTATGCCACGGGACATCGATGGGCGTGTGCTCGACGACATGCTTAAAGAAAGAAAAGGCCCAGCAGGCTAAAGCTGGGGCGGGGGACGGATCGTGAGGGTTTTGGTCATAGGGCTCGATGGCGTGGACTGGAACGTGATAGACCACATGGCGCATAAGGGGGTACTGACCACGATACCTGCTCTAGCCGAGCGGGGGAGATGGGCCATACTTAGATCCACCATACCCCCGATAACGGTGACCGCATGGGCATCCTTCGCAACGGGCTCTAACCCCGGGAAGCACGGCTGCTTTAGCTTCTTGCTCCCAGGCCGATCTTTGGCCGAGAAGAGACCGATTAGCAGCAGGGACATGAAGGTCAAGACGTTCTACGAGATCTTGGAAGAGAACGGACGCAAATGCGTCTTGATCAATCTCCCCCTCTCCTATCCTCCGAGGATAAGAAGCGGGATAGTCATCACGAGCATATTGACTAGGGGCGATAATTTCGTGTTCCCAAGAAATATCTTATTGAAAGTTCCCGAGTTCAGGAAATATAGGCTAGTGCCCAATTCATCTTTGTATATCATGGGGAGAACCGCGGATTACGTAAGAGATGTGAGAAACCTCGAGAGGGTGAGATTTCGCTGTGCGATGAAGCTCATGAGGTTGGTGGATTGGGATCTGTTCTTCGTACTCTTCAGCGGAACCGATTGGATACATCACGTGGCTTATGATAAGATATTCGCAAAGAGCACGGAAGAAGCTGTTAGAAGGGAAATATACGGGTTTTACAAAGAACTTGATACATATATTGAGTTGATGATAAAGAACGTGCCAAGCGACACGCTCGTGATAGTGATGTCAGATCATGGGTTCAAGACGTATCGAGGGCTCTTCTCACTAAATGCCTGGCTCAGCAAGAGGGGGCTTCTGAAGCAAGAGCTGACGGCGCCGTCCACGTATTCCCATCTCGTCGAGGAGAGCGTGGGCAGGAAAGCAACTATAAGATGGATGAGCAGACTATCGGCCATGACGTTAAGTAAGTTATGCAACAAAATCGACATAGGTTCTCAATTATTATTATTCATAGCAAGTAAGATTTCCCCCATCATGCCTATGCTATCCCACCTCAAGTTAGAGACCAGGCCGCTCATCGACGAGACGATAGCATATACGCCAGATATGAATTCCCATGGAATATATATTAACTTAATGGGGAAGTTCGTAGATGGTATAGTAAATCCATCGGAATACGAAGATATCAGAAACGAGATTATAGGAGAGCTTAAGGGGATGAGGGAGCCTAGGGGAAGGAAAACGCTATTTAAGGCTGTCCTCAGGAAAGAGGACGTATATAGAGGAGGGGAGCTCGACAGAGCACCGGATATATTAGTAGTTCCTCGGAACTACTCCGTGGAATGGAACAATCCCTTAGTGATCCTAAGAGAAAGGCCATTCAATTTCCACAACCTTCACGGGATACTGATAATGTATGGTTCCCGGGGCTGTGATGTCAAGTACAACGTAGAAAACGATAGTACCGTAGATATATATGACGTGGCCCCCACAATATTAACCGCCCTCGGCGTCGAGAAGCCAAGATATATGGACGGGCGCACCTTAATCCATCTATAAGGCTTGGGAGCTTAGATAAGACCATGGAAACGGGATTGATTGCTCAGGCGGGACGAGAGCAACTAGGAAAAGGTACCTTTAGAACAAGAAACATGATGGGAAATGGCTTGTTTATCTCGAAAACCTTATAAGCCAGGCTATGTCCACGGTAATGCCATGAAAATACCCCCGTTTAAGTACTACTTCCCCGAGCGCTGCGTGAAGAACGTGATAAGGAACATAGAGCGCCTTCTTCAGAGCGGGGACTTCCTGACGCAAGGAAAGTACGCCGAGGAATTCGAGAAGAAATTTGCGTCGTATATAGGAACTAAGCACGCCATCTCCGTCTCGAGCGGCACGGCCGCTCTCGAGATAATATTTCAGATCCTTGATGTCTGTGGGCTCAAGGTTTTAGTGCCAACAAATACATTTGCCGCCACGGCTTACGGCGTGATAAGGGCTGGCGGTAGGCCCGTGTTCGTGGATATAGAGAGGGATCTGAACTTCAGCCTCTCGGATGTCAAGAAGAGATTGGACGATCGGGTGAGGGCCGTCATGCCCGTCCACATAGGCGGTCTCATCTCGCCGAGGCTTGTGGACTTATTGGAGCTAGCCGAGGAAAGGGGTATTTACGTGGTCGAGGACGCCGCCCACGCCCATGGTAGCGAGTTGGACGGCAGGAAGGCTGGCGCCTTCGGGGTGGCGAATGCGTTCAGCTTCTTCTCCACCAAGGTGATGACCACCGGCGAGGGAGGTATGATAACCACGGACGACGACGAGATCGCCGAGAAGGCTAGGATACTGCGTAATCAGGGCAAGGTGAGGGGGAACCTCATAGGCATGATGGGCTACAATTGGCGTATGACGGAGCTCCAGGCGATAATAGGTCTTGAGCAGCTGAAGCTCTTGCCGGAGATCATAGAGAAGCGTAGGAAAGTAGCTGAGATATATGACGAGCTGCTCGAGGATGTGAAGTCAGTAGAGGTGCTCGAGGTACCGGATAACGTGAGGTCGAATTACTATAAGTACGTAGTCTTCTTGCCTAGGGGATGCGATCCAGAGCTTCTTAGGGCTTACATGAGGGAGAAGTTTGACATATCGCTAGCTGGCTATGTATATGAAGTCCCTCTACACGCACAGCCGGTCTTCAAAGAATACGTGGATGACCCGGATAGCTATCCGGTAGCAGACGACCTATGCCATAGGCATATAGCACTCCCCATCTATCCCCAGATGACGGAAGAAGAGGCCCATTACGTCATCGATAGCCTCAAGGCATCCTTGAGGGCGCTGGAGTGGATATAGGTTGCGCATCGCCGTCGTAGGCGGCTCGGGCTTCATAGGCAGCTTCCTCATAAAGGGGCTGTTGAGAGAGGGCCATAAGGTCATCAACGTGGATATCAGGGAGAGCAGCCTCGATGTGGAATTCCACTTGGCCGACGTGCGTGTGCTCGATCAACTGCAGAACGCCCTAAGCGAGGTGAACGTGGTCTATCACTTAGCTGGCACGGTGCTCAACGTAGCAAGGAAAAACCCCTACTTATCCGGCCAACTAGATATATACGGAACCTTGAACGTTCTGGAGGCATGTGTGAGAAATGATATTGAGAAGCTAATATACGCCAGCAGCTTCTACGTCTATGATGGTCTGCCGCCCGATATCAAGGTTAGCGAGGCCCATAGCTCGGACATATTTAAGGCCGAGATGTTCGGCGTAGCCAAGCTCGTGGGCGAGCGGCTCATCTTAGAGTACAACCGGAAGTACGGCCTAAATTACGTCATACTCAGGTTCGGCCCCGTCTACGGCCCTCATGAGCGTTGCTCGTGCGTCATCTGCGATTTCATAAGAGATGGTTTATCGGGAAAGCCTATAGTCGTCTGGGGGGAGGGCAAGCGCCGGAACCAATACACATATGTAGAGGACATAGCTGATGGGGCTGTCAAGGCCATGAAGCATACAAATGAAATATTCAACCTTATATCACCGGAGTACAAGAGCATAGGGGAGATAGCAGAGCTACTTAGGGAGAGCTATGGTTTTAAAGTAGAATACGATAGGCGCAGGCGAGAGGGGCCGAGCATGCCGTACATATCACCGGAGAAGGCTATGAAGGCCTTAAGATGGAGGCCTCTAAGCCTGGAAGAGGGAATAGAGAGAACTGTCCAAGCCATGAGTAAGAAATCCCAGACGCCAACTTATCGATAAGGGACATGAGGTGTAGCCTCGTGAAGGGCGTGATCTTGCACGGCGGTGCGGGCACCAGGCTCAGGCCCCTAACGTTTAGCGATCCAAAGCGGCTCGTCCCCGTGCTCAAGAACTCGTCGCTATCTGACATAACTGGTTCTAAATTATTAATAAAATGGGAAGTAGCTAAGTTCGCATCAACCGTGAAGTAAGGATAAAAAAGCGATTCTTATGGAGTAATATCATTGAGTAGCACATGATATGGATGGACGAGTGCTCTATGATATGCTTAAAGGACGAGAAGGAAAAAGCTAATAAGCCAGCAGCCTAGGTCTGCTAGAAAGCTAGAAAAACCGGGGGCGTAAAAAGTCGAGGATCCTAGTTATAGAGCCTGACGGCGTAAACCGGGATGTGCTCAATTATATGACCAGTGTGGGAGTATTAAGAACAATACCAGCTCTGACGGGGAAGGGTAAGTGGCTTACTCTTAAATCAACCATACCGCCTATAACTGCGACTGCCTGAGTTTCGTTCGTTACAGGCGCAAATCCGGGAAAGCACGGATGTTTCAGCTTCGTAATGCCATGTCGTTCACTAGCTATAAGGAGGCCAGTAAGCAGTTTAGATAGCGTCATACACCATAAGGTTTCGCGATGATTTCAAAAATAAATGAGTTAATCTACGATCGATTTAATATTGATGCTCTTAAACTAATTCGCACTCTAATTAGAAATCCCAAGATTTCCTTTGCTGAATTACGTTATAAACTTTACCAAATTCTTCATCCGGATTTCCCATGGCTAACTGAGGAAGCGAACTCTATTCTAATTATGTGGCTTCGCCCCTCAATGAAGGGTTTTGAGTGGGGATCGGGTGGATCTAGCATCTTTTTCGCAAGACGAATACACCGTCTTGTAAGTATTGAGCATGATCTAAAAATGGTTTACTCGTGTTAAAGCAATGCTTGAGAGAAGATCGATAAGGAACGTAGACCTGAAGTTAATCCCCCCAGTCTCTCCAGAAGATTTATGTGGGATCGATTGGAAAAGTGTATGGCCGGGATATTATTATTACAGAAAAACCTCCACCGCAACCTGAATTCATACATTATTTTAATGCTATAAATGAGTATCCTGATGAATACTTCGACTTCATCCTAGTCGATGGGGAGGCACGTATTGCCTGCTTTCTAAATGCTTTACCAAAAGTAAAGCCAGGTGGCCTTATCATCTTCGATAACTCAGATCGCAGACATTGGAGAAAATTTTTGGATTGGATAAGTTCCCTCCTACGATGCTGGATTCGAATAAAAACAACAAACGGTCTCTGGGATACCGACTTTTTCGTTAAACCGAAACGAAAATAGCATTATTTATTCTGAGATAGGTCACATCTCCCTTGAAGCCAATTAAGTACGTTCAATAAATGTAAATCTGTTCTTCTAGTTCTGTGCTCTATAGTTTCCTTAAGGAGCCGTAAAGGTTCTTTAGGTTCATCTTGCTCAAGACTATCTGTGTGAGGTCTGTAAGAAGCCAAGATAGCCTGTGAAGCCTATTGAGCCTATACTCGAGATACCCCCTTTCGGGCACCTCGTCGAACTGTGCTTCACGTTTTTTGGGCTCTTGGAAAAATCTTAAATACACCGTACGGCATCCTCAGGTCGGTCATAGGTGGTGAGCATGCCCCTCTTAGGGTCAGTCAAAGAGTTGGCCCTTCCTGGTGTTAAACTCGTCGATCTCGTCCGATTTCCAGATGAAAGGGGCGTCTTCACAGAGATAATGCGCTCTGACTGGGTAGAACTCCTAGGCGGCGACACTATAGTACAGGCTAATCTATCAATAACCTACCCCGGCATCGTAAGGGCCTGGCACAAGCATCAAAGGGGGCAGGTAGACTACTTCTTAGTCGTGAAGGGAGCTATAAAAGTGTGCGCTTATGATGACGATGAAGAATCGCCTACTAGGGGCCACATGGTCGAGGTTGTGTTGACGGAGAACAGGATGCAACTTCTCAGAATCCCCGGTCGATACTGGCACGGCTTTAAGGTCGTGGGACCAGCGCCTGCTTACTTGATCTACTTCGTGAACAGGCTCTATGATTATAGGAACCCAGATGAACTCCGCAGGCCCTGGAACGATCCGGCTATAGTGCCTATTAAGATAAATGGCCGAGAGGACGACCCACGCGTGGGGAAGCCCTGGGATTGGTTCAGGCCTCCACACAAGTGAGGGGATCACAGCCCTTGAGGGTGCTGATAACAGGGGCCAGTAGCCTGCCGGGCTATAGGGCAGCATTGGCTCTGCTCAGCCGGGGCCACCAGGTGGTAGGCACCTACCTGACCCATGAGGTGCCCATCCAACACGAGGCCTTCACGGCCGTGAGATTGGACGTGAGGGACAGAATTGGCCTTGAGCGCTTGTTCAAGAAGCACCGGCCGGAGGCCGTCATCCACATGGCCGCCTACGGTGATGTAGATGGCTGTGAGCGCGACCGCGCCCTGGCTTGGGATGTGAACGTGCTAGGCACCATTAACGTGGTCAGAGCGGCTGAGCGATATGCGGACTACTTGCTTTACCTCTCGACCGATTACGTCTTCGATGGCCTCAGAGGCATGTATGAGGAACACGAGCCCCCATGCCCCATCAACTACTACGGCCTCACGAAGATGTGTGGGGAGGTGGCTGTCCTCACGGCAGACATCGGGAGATCCATCGTGAGAGCAAGTTCCATTTACGGCCTCGGGCCTGGCAGGAAGAACTTCGCTAAGTTCCTCGTGGAGAACCTGAGCGCGGGCAAGCCCGTGAGAGCGCTCGTGGATCAGTACACCACGCCCACCCAGGCCAGCCTCCTGGCGGAGGCCCTCGTGGAGATCTTAGAGCGGAGGCCCACGGGCATCTTCCATGTGGTGGGCGAGCGCATGAGCAGGCACGAGTTCGCCCTCAGGATCGCAGAGTTCTTAGGCCTCAATAAGGAGCTGGTGAAGAAGGCCGAGATGGAAGAGTTTAGCTGGCTAGCACCACGCCCGAGAGATGCCAGCCTCAGATGTGAGCGCACCCGCCAAGTGCTCAAGACAGATTTTTACAGCACGAGTGAGGCTCTACGGGCCCTCAGGACCGAGTATGAGGAGGTGCGGAGGCGACCATGAAGGTGCTCGTAACAGGTGGCGCTGGTTACATCGGCTCCACGCTCGTCAGGCTCCTGCTTGAGCGCGGCTACGATGTGGTCGTCTTGGACAGGCTGTTCTTCGGCAGGGAGCCGCTAGCGGACGTGGAGGACCAAGTGAGGATCGTGGAGGACGACATAAGGCGGTTTGACCCGCGCATTCTAGAGGGCGTGGACGCTGTACTCGACCTAGCGGCCCTGCCAAACGATCCCACATGCGAGCTGGATCCGGAAACGGCCATGGACATTAACTACAAGGGCAGGGTGCGCGTGGCCAAGTTAGCCAAGAAGAAGGGCGTAAGTCGCTATGTGTTAGCCAGCACTTGCAGCGTCTATGGTTTCCAGCCCGGTATTTTGGATGAGAACTCGTCCGTTAAGCCTTTGACCGTCTACGCGAGGGCCAGCTACCTGGCCGAGATGGAGATCCTGCCGCTCGCTGACAGGCGGTTCGTAGCCACGGCCCTGAGGCAGGCCACGGTCTATGGCCTGAGCTACAGAATGAGGTTCGACCTGGCCGTGAATGGCATGGTGAAGGCCCTGTTCAAAACGGGCGTCATCCGCATCATGAGGGATGGGCGCCAGTGGAGGCCCTTCGTCCACGTCAAGGACACCTCCAGGGCCTTCATATCCGTGTTGGAGGCCGAGCCTGAGTTGGTAAATGGCCAGGTATTTAATGTGGGAAGCGATGAGCAGAACGTGCAGATATTCGAGCTGGCCGAGATGGTATCGAAGGCCTGCGGCCAAGAGTTCAGGTATGAATGGTATGGATCACCCGACCGGAGGAGCTACCGGGTGAGCTTCAAGAAGATAAGAGAGCTCCTAAACTACAGGCCTCACTACACCATAGAGGAGGGAGCCCGCGAGGTTTGGGAAGCGCTAGTGGAGGGACGCATAGATCCGGATGATCCTAGGACCATCACCGTGAAGTGGTATAAACGCCTCCTGGAGGCTGGCGTGAAGCTCTAGAGCACGACCTCCGAGTAATCGCCTATGCTGAGTTTGTAGACCCTCCTCCTGTCCTTTCCCTTCACCACCCGGGCGTGCCTGCCTATTAAGCTCTCCTCCAGCCTCTCCACGCCCTCCACATGCACGCCCTCCAAGAGGACGCAGTATTCTACGCTGCTATCCACCACGCGAGAGCCAGGCCCCACGCTCGTGTAAGGGCCTATGAAGGAGCACTCCACCACGCAGTCGCGCCCTATAATGGCTGGCCCTCTCACCACGCTGTCCACCACTCGGGCCCCCTCCTCCACGATGACCCTCCCCTCCACCTTAGACCTGATTACCTTGCCTCTGATGTCTCTCTTCACGCGCTCGTCTAAGAGGAGGGCGTTCGCATACAGTATGTCGTCCTTCTTCCCCGTGTCCAGCCACCAGCCCTCCACGAAGGCGTAGCCGACCTTATAGCCATGCTCCAGAAGGAGCTGGATGGCGTCTGTTATCTCCAACTCACCACGCCAGCTGGGCTTCAGCCTATCTATCATCTCGAAGACCACGGGCGTGAAGAAGTAAACGCCCACCAGCGCGTAGTTGCTAGGAGGTTCCTTGGGTTTCTCCACCAGCCTCACCAGGCGCCCTTGCTCGTCGAACTCTCCTACACCAAAGCGTCTTGGGTCCTCTATCTCCTTGAAAAGGATAAAAGCATCATAATCGTCCTCTAGGAACTCCTTAAGATGCCTCTTGATCCCGTGCTGGAGGAGATTATCGCCCAAATAGACCACGAATGGCGAGCTACCCACAAAGTCGCGGCAGAGACCCACGGCATGGGCTATGCCCAAGGGCTTCCCTTGGTAGATGTAAGTGATGCGGCAGCCGAAGCGGCTCCCATCCCCGTAGTGCTCCCTCACGAGCTCCGGGAAGACCTCGCCCAAGACAATGGCTATCTCCCTGATGCCAGCAGACACCATGTCCTCCAGCGCGTATTGTGATACGGGCTTATTAGCCACGGGTATGAGCTGCTTTGGGCCACTGAAGGTAAGAGGACGGAGTCTAGTGCCAGCCCCCCCATGGAGGAGGACACCCTTAACCCTCATGTCGCCCTGCTCTCGGGGGAAGACCCTATTTATCCCTTTTCCCAAAAGCAGTAAGCAGTCTTGCTCCCCGAACTCACAGAGCTGGTATATGGAGAAGACATCATGCGAGAGCATGGCTTTCAAATCGGGGAGATAGCCCGTATCACAATGTCAGCTACGTGTTCGAGCCCATGACGCCCGATGGACGAGGTTGGCCTGGCGATGTGAAGCTCATGCTACTCGACATAAGCAAGCTCAAAGCTACAGGCTGGAGACCAAGCATGAGCTCAGAGGAGGCCGTGAAGGAGACGGTCAGAGAGCCTCTTAAATCTGGCCATTAGGCCTAGAAGTACTCATATTTGGAAGGCCATATGTTAGCGGCTCTCTGATGCTCTCCTCCGATCCGCCCGGCTCTTCCTTATATCGCCCAATCTCGGCGGGCCATACTCCGGCCTGAGGCCCTTGTAGCCTATCAGGAGCACTACATCTCCTATGCCGCGGTAAGCCATCAGGCGTAGTATCCACTCCAAGAGGGGTTTCTCGTCCCGGCCTATCGGCACCATGGACTTAGGTATGTAGTAGCTCAGGGGCCTGAGCCTAGAGCCTAGGCCGCTGCACAGAATCACGCCTTTAATAGTCTCATCGACCCTCACATCACAGCGCTCCCTTAAGCGCCCTCACGGTTTCGTCAAGTAGCTTTAAAGGCCCTGAGCGAGGGCTCCTTAACGCTCTCTACTTTATTCCTCGGCAACGCCCTTCCTGCCTTATCTGGCCTCTCCGGCCTCGTCGTTAAGGTCTTAATCACCACGTCCAACTTCTCAGATATATCGCCGTGCTTCCTAAACACGGTCTAAGGACATCGCGTGTCCTTAGCATCAAATGTCGGGTGCTCATGGCCTTGCCTCGGATTCCCTCAGCCTGCCCGCAGGCTCCCACCTGAACCTCCATAGGCCTCTCCCGAACGACCCGACGACCAGCTCTAGCTCTTCTGCCAACATGTCGTTTATCAGGGGCTCATCCGCTAGAGGCGATACGACTATGTCCGTGGCCACAGCCCTCTGAGGCGCCCCCTCGGCCACGACGCTGACCTCCGCAATCCTCGGGTAATGCCAAGCCCTCAGAGGCCCCCCAGCTGTATCGAGCACTACCTCATGAGCGCCCTCAGGCGGCCATAAGCCCAGCTCCTTGGCTAAGCCTATAGGCACGAGCAGCTGGGGCGTGGAGGCCTCGTAACCGCTGCTCAGGAGGGCAACGGCCTCCACAGACCTATCTCCCACGCTTATCTTAAGCCTGAGCCTCACGGCCATGATCAGCCACCTTTATCCTGCCCACCTTGCCTATGACCCTGAACCTTATCCTGCCCACGAACACCCTTCCTTTCTTCTCGCCCGATCCAGCCTCGTTCAAATCGCCCACCACAGCTGTAGATTACTGAGGTCCGGTAAAAACATAGCGCTCATGTGGGGCGAATTGGCTCCTGTAGTGTTTTGGTACGTCCATGTAACATATGGCTAAGTACTTGGCAAACTGCTCGTCAGAGCCCCACTCAAGAGCCTACTCATGTGGCCATGAGTAGGCTATTCGGGCCATCGTGCTAGCGAGATCCAGAACCTTAAGAGCCGTGATCGTATCCTCATCCCCATCTCTGAAGAGAATAACGCTAGGATAGATGGGTTCGCCTGAATCGAAGTCCTTAGGCCACCTGAACCTTATGCCACTTGGGTATTATACCCTTACGAAAACTTTTCGCCCCCTCCTGCGAGGCGTCGGTGCATCCATCAGCGAGCGTATTCACGGATGTGGGACGCCCGGCCTAAATCGGCCACCTTCCTCAGGAGCTTCTCGTCGGCCGTCCACAGCACGCAATCCCGGACGATCGCCAGTGCCACGTAGGACGCATCGTATATCGTTATGCCCTTGCGCATGGCCAGTTTCACGGTCTCTCTAGCGTAATCGCCCTTGAGTTCGTAAAGCGTTATCTGCAGATCCTCAAGTATCTCAGATGCTTCCACCAGCTCGTCCTCGCCGAACGCACCGGAATACTTGAGGGCGTTTAGGGCCTCAAATGGCATGATGGCTGGTGATGCTAGATCTATCTTGCCAGCGGCGTAATCGTCTCTGAGGGCTTCCGCCTCTTCTGATCACTCCTCCTTCACAAACCACTTGACGGCCACCGAGGCGTCGATTACGACCTCGCTCAACGGCGCTCCCTCCAACGCCTTATATCGGCCACCGAGGACCAGCCCTCCACACGCCGGGAGAGCCTCCTGAGCCTCTCAGATGCCCTGGCTATGCGGGAGAAGTCCTTCTGCTCCATGAGCCGCCTTCGCCTTTCCTCACGCACTTTCTTGGCTATGGCCTCTCGGACGACAGCGCTCCAGTTCTGCCCCTCACGCCAGAACTCGGGCTTAACGCTCATTCGCCTTACGTCGGGTGGCTCGTCCGTAAACCTCCAGATGCCAGCTCCTACCAACACGGGGCTCACGCTCAGGGCGTCCGTGAGCTTATCGCTCAGCAGGACTTCCTCTTCCTCGCCCACGGACACCGCTACCGCCCGCACCCAGCCAGTAGGCCTATCGGGCACCACGACCTTGACCTCCACCACCCCGAGGATCCTCATGGGGAGCTCCGCACCCCCGCAGACCGTGATGGCCTCAGTAGGGGCCCCCTCGATGTCGAAGCCCAGCTCACGGGCCAAGGCTACCGGGAGAACGAGCTGGGGCACGTCCACCTCGAAGCCACTATTCACCAGGGCCGAGGTTTCTATAACACGGGAGGAGCCAGGCCTCCTGAGGGCTATCCTAATCCTCACGGCCAACCTGCTTACCCCTCCTGATCGATGTACTCATCTTCCCCAGCCTGCGTGGCCTAACGAGCTCGAAGAGCACTTCCACAGGCAGGTTCTCCCAGGTCAGGTGGGAGACCATCTTCCCCAGCCTACGCCTATCCAAGGGCATCACCATTCCATCCTGTAAGGGCTGGGTATTATGCTTTATCCGTTCCACCCCGCAAGGCGGGCGTTGGGCTCCTCCACAGGGTTAGAGATTATAAGACCGTGAGGCGGTATAAGATGTGCGAGGCCATGGGGATCAACGTGAAAGCGAGATTGACGCTTGGGGACCTCATAGCCTGTCTCTCGGAAGCCTGTGAGAGGCTATCGGAGCTCCTCGGCTAGCCTCCGTGGGACAAGCAATTGGGGGGGTCGTGGTCTCGAAGCCGGAATTGACCAGGGCGATGGTTTCTACATCTCGGCCGGAGTTCCTAGTCCTTATCCTCAGCTTCACCCTCACGGCCATCTTTCCCCGCCCCCCGTAGATGTGGCCTATCCTGCGCCTGAGTTCATAGATGTGGCCTATGCGCTGAAGCACCTACACGCACCCACTATGGGCTTAGACGGCCTAAATATAAGCACGCTTATAGATTATCTCACGGCCAGGGCATGCCCGCAGAGCCAGCTTGTTAAATGCCTTGGCCTATTGATGATAGAGGCATGAGCGCCATGTTTGAAGGGACGTTAGAGCATGAGCAATAAATGCCGACGGCGTGCTGAGTCCGTGATGAGGTTAGCGAAAAAAGCTATTTGGATGAGGGAGAATACGGCTTTGCAATGCTTAATGCCAAATACGCCCATTGCGGGGAATCGGCTTATCCTCTGGCTCACGCCATTATGGAAAGAGCCTAAGTTTTTTATCGGATTATAGGGAGTGTAAGCTGGCCATGGAGGGGGAGCAGGAGAATGGAAAAGTACCGGCACGCTGTTATATCTCTATCCCTTCTATCCCACAGCTTATGAAACTCTTCCAACAAGGATGGTTGAAGAAACTGTTCGATGTGATAAGGAGAAGAGGCCAGCCAACGGATATTGCCTACATAGCAATCTACGTTACAGCTATGCTCTCAGTTGTACTCACTCCGAGAACCTGTCCAACGATATTGTATGCCGATTGGGGCGAGCTAACACCTTATGCATGGCTGAGGGCGGTACTTGGTTTTATTTTATGGGCCTTCTTGCCCGGTATGGCCATAGTTAGGATGCTTGAAAGAGAGAGGGCATTCTCCCCCTACGAGAGATTGATCTTATCGTACATAGTTAGCGCATTCTTCTACATATGGGTATACGAGATAGCCGTCCGGATGACCGGGGTATGGTATGTGGGGCTTGACATAACGCTCGTGGTCTCTAACGCTCTTCTGCTTCTCGCCTACATCATCACGACGTGGGCCCTCCGTGGGCATCCCGATGAGCGGATATCTTCTCGCACGAGTAGATCTACATCATTTGATACATGCGTTATAGCTATCTCCTCTTTCCTCATAGTCCTAAGCACCTATTTCATAGCCTTTTCATACCATCCTCTTGTAATAGGGGATGAATGGATATTCCATGGATGGATGATACGGTATTATAACGGATCCGTGGGATGGCGGGATTTCTGCCCAACGTACCAGAGAGGAGCCCATCTGGCCTGTTTACTTGCTCTTACCGGGCTACCACCCACGAATACATACCTTCTCCTCAGGGTACTTAGCTTCATGCCGTATCTGGCCATCTACTTAGCCATAACGGCCTTTTTCGACCCGAGACGCTCAAAAGTGCCCATCGTCTCGTTTGTATTAGCGCTATCAGCTGGCTATGGGTGGGCGTACTTCGTCTATTTACGGTACGCTGAGCAGATGGAGGAACTGGCTGCTTTAACCAAGGCCGACCTTGTTTCTTACGATATAAAATACCCGTTCCTGCTCTTTCCGAGGATACTGACCGAGAAAGTGATACTGATTTTACCGGCATTCTTCACCCTCTTCTACCTAACATTTAAACGCTCAATCCCGAAGAGCACAAGACTACCGTTAATAGCCCTTGTTATGGCCACATGCTATATCCTGCATGTGCATGAGGCCGTTCTATTCGCCTTTTTTCACGCCATCTACTCATTATTAGATTGGATGGGAGGAGGCCGAGATAGAAGGGGCTGTTTGGAGGTATCCATGGGCCTTTTCATAGGCATGGGGTTGGTAGCTGCTCTCGATATCTTATCCCCACGTCATGTCCATATTTTGCCGGATGGTCTCGGCTTCTATACGTTCCTTGGAACGATAGTCATGTGCCTATTTCCTGCGGCCCTGTTCCGCATTAGACCGGTGGGCCTCAGGCCTGAACAGGCGATTAGCTGGCTTAAAATTACGAGTCCAGCGTGGTTTCCCCTACTTTTCTACGTATATGCTCTCTCCCTCCTTATAGTATTTTATTTTGGCTCTCCCCCCTTTCAACGCTACTTCATAATTCCCATATATTACTACCCGGTAAAACTTGGCGTGGTGGGCCTCCTGTCGCTTATTTGGGTATTAGGCATGCCCGAAGTAAAGCGGATGAAGGGCTTCCTTAGCTTACTGCTTGCCTCCCTTCTCTCCGTGGCCATCATGAGAGGAGGGGCCACCCTCTTTCAGGCTCAAACACTCATAGATGTATGCCTCGAGTTTCGCACGTTTACATTTGTTTTCTTCTCGCTTTTGCCCTTGGCCTCGAGCGAACTCGTCAATATTATGAGAAAGACTCGTGAGCGCTTCCACGGGTCGGCTGGCATCTTATTACCAGGTCTGATTATGACGTTGACCCTGATGGCTGGGATAGGCTCAACCCTCCTCTCCATAGAGCTATGGAGATTAATGGGTGTATCTTTCCCAGATGAAGACCTTCATGTTGCTGCTGAACTGGCCAGAAAGGCCGGTCTCACGTCTTACGTTCTAACTCTCTCGGAGGAATCTCTTAATATTCTCCGTTACTCTGGCGTGGCGAGAATAGCTCCCACCGAATGGCATCATTATTATGCATTTCTCGGGGCGAAGAAGCCGGGCACGTATCTCAGGCTGCTCCACGATGGCCGTATAGGCTATGTATTTATCACGCCAACGGATACGGCTTTCCTCACGCCACAGGGGCCGTTCTTGGGCGAAATAACACATTATTTACCATTAGCGTGCGGGGGAAATAGCTCTCGAGGGTATGATGTGCCGTCGATGGCTCCGCCAAGGATATCATCGGATACCGCCCTTATCTTACCGCAGGAGCCCCCTTCAGCCCCGGTTAATCTCGCTTTCCTCACGCTCTCCCTTGCGAATATACATTATACAACTGTTTTGCCCGATGATCCCGCTCTTAGTAATTATACTGTTCTCTTCGTCCTTGATCAATCTTACCTAGATATTGATAGGATGTCGTCGTTGTGCCAGGCCGGGAGCGTAATCGTCGTCCTTAATTGGGCCGGGTACGGCCCCCTTGCCGATTACCTCGCCATAAACGCAACGGCCGTTGACGAGCATGTAGATGGCCTTGTATGCGGTGAGCGAGAGGAGGAGCTCCCGGTCTTCAGCGTAACTAAGTTGTCATTTGATGAGGCCCGCACGAGGCCGTTAGCCTATTTCACGAGCAATGGCACCGCCGTAACTCCTTATGCGCTCATGGCCAATATAGGTGAGGGAGAGGTATTATATCTGAATGTATATCCGTACCTCTCTCTTTTGAACTCAACAGATGAGAACTTAAGAAGACAGGCTTTCACGAGGCTCCCGGCCTTCTTAGAAGTCCTAAGCGACGAAATTCCCCTATCCCATTTAAACATATGTGAGAAAAGCGCCTATTTCCATAGATACTCCATAGGAGACATACGGCTTGAGGGGGACGTATGTTTAACAACGAGCAGCCTCGTCCTCTTGAAATCCATTAGAGCATCTATATTGAGCCCAGTAAAACGTGCTAATGAGAAACTATTAGGCCTTAATATCACGGGCAGGGCCATAATATCCATTAATTCAAAAGAGGCTATCTTATCTCCGCATCCGATAGGAACTTCCCTTTATGCGAAGGCTGAACTGAGGGATAAGTGCTCCTTTGCGTTTAAATTATTTGAGGGGTCAAGGCTTGCGCTCTGCTTCTCGGACGGGATAGAGCGCTTCGAGGGAAACGAGAAGGGCGTCGAAGTAGTGGTTGAGGTAGAGACGCCTACTTCCTTGCTCATCAGGAGCCCGCACGTCCGTGTTGATGGTTCTGCCGAATTTGAGTGCCTTTATTACCCTGGAGCAAGGCCCGTGATATTCATCCAGCCCAGAAACGACCACGTAATAGCCCGAGGCTCTGTACGCTTCAGGGTCCTGCACGCCGATGCCGAGCTCCTCCTCTTAAGCGATCTTGAGGTCAAGGGCGATATGTGGATAGTGGAGGACATATTATACTATTACCCATGCTTACGAATTGATTGGGCTAAGGTGCTCCTTTCCATCGAAAATGCCGTTCTCCTGGTCTTCTCAGGGCTTATCGCTTACGGGATAGGCGTGATCAAGGAGCGCGATCCTCGGGCGAAGCGCTCTCTTCCTTACCGTACTTGAGGAAGGCCGCGAACTGCAGGAGGACCCCTGCGACAAGAGAGTAAAAAGCATATACAGCAAGGCCATTCGCTGCCTCCTCCTGACCGCTCGCCAATAAGATAGCGCATGTGATGAGCATTATCTGGAAGGCCACGATGAACGGGGCGCCGGGATTCTCCCTCAGGTACTTAGGCACCTTCTTTGGCATGGTGCGTGCGAGACGGATGAACTCCCTTCCAGCCTCCTTGAGGGAGGCCAGCCCGAGCCTAAGGACTATGTAAATGCCCCAAATGAAGGCCAGGGAAAGCGATAGCCATGCCTGCCACGGGAAAAGCACGGTCATGATAAGCTCTAAGATCATCATTATGAGGGCCACGAACACATCAACCCTCTTAATCGCCGCCTTCAATCGTCCTTTCCGTTCCTCAGACACGATTTTCCTCTCTCGCACGAGCTTATAAGCCTGCTCGCTCGTTAGCTGAGGGCGTGGCCATGGAGGAGGCCGAGGTGATCGTCGGCACGAAGCCGGCCGACCGTTACCTACTGGCCTGCCTGCTCCACATCCATGATGGAGTAAAGCGTATCGTTCTCAGGGCCCGTGGAAAGGCCATAAGCAACGCCTGCGTCGTGGCTGAACGCCTCAAGAACGAATATGTGCCCGAGCTCGATTATGAGAGCATAAGGATATTCACGGAGCGGCTTCGCCACAAGAAAACGGGAAGGCCCGTAAAGGTGACGAGCATCGAGATCGTTATGGTTGACCGAAGGGCCACATAGTATGATGGGGATGGCGCACCGCCTAAGAGAGCCATCTAACCCGGTCAAAACGGGTCAGAGGGTTTGCCCGGAGCTCCTCGCGAAGCCGCCCCGGGATAGAGCGGTACTTCTTGGCGAGAACTATCACATCGCTGGCCAAGAAGGAGAGCCATATTCTGCGGAAGCGGGCCATGAAGCCGGAGCAGGACAGGCGAAGTGGGTAAAAGCCTGTCTTAAGCAAGAGTCTCGTGAGCACATCCGGGGTGAAGTTATGCAGGTGGAGCCAGTCCACCCCCACATCATCGGTGTAGCCGGTAGTTGGCAGCTTGCCTATCAACATCTTGAGCCTATTCGGGAAGAATGCGAAGTTAGGCACCTGCACTATCAGATATCTGCCCCTACGTAGCACCCGGTTTATCTCGGCTAATACAAACGGTGGGTTTACGAGGTGCTCCAATACCGCTACGCAAGCCACCGCATCGAAGAATTCATCCGGGAAGGGGAGGCCCTCCTCTACATCATGTTTGATGAAGTGTATTCTATCCCTATCCGGCTTTAAAGAGGCCTTCTCCTCGGCTATTCTCAACATAGCTACCGAGATATCCACGCCATAAACCTCCTCAAAACGCTTTTTAGCCATCAAAACGAGGTCTCCGCTTCCGCAGCCCACGTCAAGGAAGCGTTTCCCACGAGGAATTAGATTAAATACGGCCTCTGTCCTCGTGATGCTGAATCGCTCAATAAGGGGGAGGAAGACGCTAAACGGGCCCCTCGGCTTTCTATGAATAGGAGGCCGTCTATGACCATATAGCCTGTTATATGCCGCCCCCTTTAGCTCGGCCGAGCTCATCGGTATTCAGGTCTTAGAAAGCACGTTTATAAGGGCTCGGCTCCGAGCGGGCGCCCTTTAGACAGCACGAGGACGACTCCATCTGATTGAGGGATAGGTCTATCCATCACCTTCACGAGGCGGGAGATTACGAGCTCAAGCCATGTGAAAGCGCCCATAGGGACGAGCTTATAAAACGGCATTGGTGGCCCGCCAAAGAATAGCGATGCCTTGAGCTCAGCGCCCGAGGGCCTCACGAGATCGTCGTTAATCGCTTCTTGGTCATAGTAACGCATGTAAAACGGGCCGGAGACATCTGCACCAAATCTTAACAAAATGGCCTTCAGCGGGCCTCCCAACCTCCTTAGGAAACCGGGGATGCCGTACATGGGGTCAGTTATAGCGAAGGGTCTGAGCGAGAAGGGCACGCTGACCACCGCTAAGCCACAGGGCTTCAGCGCCTTTCCCATCTCCATCATGGCCCGCTCATCGCCGCCCGGGATGTGCTCTACGGTTGAGATGGCCGTGACGGCATCGAGCGAGCCCGGCCTGAACGGGAGATGTGTGGCGCTGGCCACAACGCCTTCCACGCCCAAGCGCCTCCTCTGCCATTTAACGCACTCCTCATCTACGTCCAAGACCACACAGAGAACGCCCATCTCCTTTAAGATGCACGGGAATATGGAATGACCTGAGCCCACATCGAGAACCACGAGCGGCTCGCTTCTCCGTTTTGCTTTGAGGGCCTTAAGCCAGCAGAGGGCCATGGAGTACTCCACATATCTGCAGCCAGCGACCCCGTAGGCGAGCAAGAGCGCCTTCAGCCCACGCAAGCGAACGAGAGCCCTTAGGATATGGCCGGTATAAGCCGAGAGGGCCCGTTTGATTAGCTCTGATGTCCCCATGTCGAACTCAACCCCGGTTCTGAGCGTGTTTTCGCTTCTGCGCTTCGGGAGCCAGCGCCTCCACAAGCACATGCCCATCCATATACTTGGGAGCCCTTAGGCCGTATAGGTATAGCACTGTCGGAGCCACGTCTGTTATCTTCGCTCCCTCTACCCTTAGGCCTTTCTTGAAATCCGGACCGTGGGCGATGAAAAGGCCATATTTGGCGTTCTCAGCCGCCCACTTATCCGGCTCGCCAAAAGGCCTCTCAGCAGCGAGAGAGCCCTCTATGTGGCAGCCCGAGCTCTGCTCGAGGATTATGTCCGGTGCAGGACCGAACAAGGAACCGTACAGCTCTTCAGCTCTATGGGCTTTTGCTATCACCTTTAAGCCTGTTCTCGGGTCTCTTAGGCCTTCAAGCTTCTCTATGAGCTCGTCCCTGAGCTTCTCATACTCCTCGGAGCCCCTTTCGGCGCCCAGCAAGTAGAGCGGTCCTTGTCCGCTTCCGAGAGCCTTACTGGACGCCCAATCTATTTCCCCTATGCCGGAGGGAATAAGGGCCTGAGGGACGGTTGAGGAGCTCAAACGTGATACGGCCTTTTCGCCGATGAGCCTGGCCAAGAGGGGGCCCAAACGCTCTCTTGTCAGCCCGAGCTTGGCCAAAACCCCCTTAAGCCGTCCCGATGAGAAGCGCAGATAGCCCTCTCGCTTGAGCCAGGCGTTTACGGCGAAAACGCTCTTTATCGGGTTTGAGCCGTGATCTGATATGATGATGATGTCCTCTACGTCCCAGGCGCTCAAGACCCAGCCGACGAGCTCGTCTATGGCTTGCCAGGCCCTCTTCACAAGCGGGTGATCCCAGAGGAAGTGGTGAAGCGTGTTGATATAGAAGATGGTGAGGTGGAGGAAGTTTACCTGAAATTCCTTAGCCAGCCGGTAGGCGACCTTAAAACGCATCTCAAAGAGCTCAAGTAGCTCGTTGAAAGCTTCTATGGCTTCCTCACGACTTGATATACGCTCCTTCGGGTGAACACGGTAGCCCATCTGCCTCAGGCGCTCCTCGAGCCAAGGCGGATAAGCGTAACCTACCTCAAGCGAGAGGGGGCCGCCAGCCACCATGAAGCCCTTAATGGGCTTTGGGGGATACGTGGTCGGCATGTTCAAGACGCCCGATGAGAAACCGGCCTCGGCCAAGTAATCCCATATCTCTTTCCCTCTGAAGGACCTTGAGCTCGGTATGGAGATACGCCTCCTCCTCACATCCACGATCTGCCACCAATAAACGCCGAGCTTGCCGGGGTTCAAGCCCGTTGAATAGCACTTCCAACTCGGGCACGTTACGGGCGGAGGCCAGCTTTCCAGGGGGCCTGAAACCCCGTCTTTTACGAGCTTCCTTAAGTTCGGGAGAGACCCGTTCTTTAGCCAGGGGTTTATCAGCTCAAAACAAGCTCCATCAAGGCCGAGCACTACGACCTTCATCCCGCTCTCCCACCGCCAAGGGTTTCGGAAGAGAATTAAAAGCTACCCATCAGCTTTTTCCGTGAGCGAGCAGGCAAGGGAGGTGAAGAGCCCATGAGGAGTTCAACGGCCTCAACACGGCAAAAAAGTCGCCGGATGGAAGATGAAGAACCCGCGAGGAGCGTGCTGTTCGTCACAAATCCCTACACAACCTTGAGGAGCTACAAGAATGTCGGTCTCCTGAGTTCCTTCAAGCGTTACCTGCGCTCTGTCTCCAAGAAGTACAGCAAGATATACGTGCTTACAATGGATGAAGAGCGCCTTAAGCTCTCTGATGATGGACGAATTGTTCATGTACCGATAAGGCCTCCCCCGCTCCCTCACCACCTCAAGATACCCTACTGCCTCTTCTTCGGGACGTTGAAGGCCATGGCGATGGCGAAGAAATGCGCGTTTGTGAGAGCCGACGGGGGGACTGTTGAACTCCACGGGGTCCTCGGGGCCAAGCTCACGGGGAGGCCCGTCATCACATCATTCAGGTATTTTGAGCCCATGTTCCATAAGGGCCAAGGCGCTTTAGTAGAGGTGTTTTATGCTCTTACCTTAACGCCTATAATTAAGTTGTGCCTAAAGCTATCAGATAAGGTCATCGCCCTCACGGAGTTCCTTAAGGAGTTCGCCATGAAGATGGGCGTGGATGAGCGGAAGATTCTCGTCATTCCTATCCTCATGAAGGAGGAGAAGCTCAGGCCTGAGGCATATGATGCGGAGGCCCTCAAGGCCAAGATGGGGCTGAGCGGGAAAATCGTCCTCTTCGTGGGAAGGTTAGCCCCGGAGAAGAACGTGGATATCCTCATAAGGGCCTTCAAGGGCGTTTTGGAAGAGCTTGGGGATGCGACCTTGCTTATCGTGGGCGGGGGGCCGCTTAAACCACGCCTGAGGGAGCTCTGCAAGGAGCTCGGGATAGCGAATAGGGTGAGGTTCGTGGGCGTTGTCCCGAGGGAGCAGGTCCCGGAGTTCTTGGCCATAGCCGATGTATTCGTCCTCCCGTCCACAAGCGAGGGGCTTCCGAAGGCCCTCCTCGAGGCCCTCGCCATGGCCAAGCCCGTGGTCGCAACAGCGGCGCCGGGAATAATAGATGTCATCAAGCACGGCCGAGAAGGGCTATTGGTGCCGATAAGAGATGTTGAGCGCCTGAAGAGGGCGCTTCTTAAGGTTCTTAAGGATGAGGAGCTCGCAAGAAGGCTGGCCCGTAATGCAAGAGAGACCTTCAAGCGCTATTATTCCTACGAGGAACGGTACCCAGAGCTTAAGCCCTTTATAGAGACCTTTCTGACCCCTTACCTCTGAGGAATGGGCCTTGAGGATAGCACTCATCGGGCCTGGCTTATACCCATTCACGCTTGGCGGGATAGAGATGGCCGTCTACCACATAGGGAAGAGGTTGGCGGAGAAACACGATATCATCATCCTCGCCCTTAGGCGTCAGAAAGAAGCGATTAAAGCGGGTAGATGCGGCAACGCCAGGGTATTCTTCATCAAGGAGCTAAGGAGACCGTATGCCTCCTTGCTCTCCCTCCTCCTCTCGCCGGCGATATTATTGGCCGAGAAACCAGATGTGCTGAACGCCCACCAGGCCCTCAGCCCCATGGTGATAGCCACTGCAGCAGCTCTATTATTGCGCCGACCCCTCGTCATAACATGTCATGCTTCAGATGTGCGCTTGCTCAGGCGGGAGAAGGCTATAAAGCTCGTTCAGAAGATATGCTTCACCCTGGCAGATGCTGTGGTATGTGTCTCGGAGGAGATAAAACGCATCTTGGTAGATGAATATGGGCTGAGAGCCGAGAAAGTGATGGTGATACCAAATGGATACGATGAAGAACTCATAGACGAGCTCCTATCTGCGCGTAGGCCAGAGGAAGGAATGCGCAGAAAGGCCAGGATATGCTTCCTCGGGAGCTTGAGGCCTGAGAAGGACCCCCTCACTCTCCTCAGAGCCATTAAGGAGCTGCGAGAGCACGGCCAAGATGTCGAAGTCCACATCGTAGGAGGGGGGGCGCTTAAGCCGGAACTTGAGGACTTCTGCGAAAAAGAGGGGTTGGCGGATGCTGTGGTCTTCCACGGGCCGCTTCCCCACGAAAAAGCGCTTGAAGTCGTGGCTTCTTCGGATGTATCCGTCATCTCCTCCGTAGAGGAGGGGCTTCCCGTGGCTTTAGTAGAGGCCATGGCGCTCGGGAGAGCCGTGGTGGCCACGAGAGTAGGCGGCATACCTGAGCTCGTGGAAGACGGGAAAACAGGCCTCCTCGTGAAGCCTAGGAGCCCCGACGA
>Ga0190367_1000137_pt1 | contig 57806 bp, 61 predicted proteins | sample 4872181011_MG_FD_171838 | JGI IMG/M metagenome (GOLD analysis project Ga0190367, IMG submission 171838) | Hydrothermal vent microbial mat bacterial communities from Southern Trench, Guaymas Basin, Mexico - 4872-18-10-11_MG | ecosystem: Environmental > Aquatic > Marine > Hydrothermal vents >... | reverse complement strand
CCCTGAGACTGATTAAAAATTTAAAGCTTCTTTTTATTAAACTTTGCAATCCAGTTAAGTATAAGCTTATAGATTTTCTTTACAAAGTATCTCCTGAGTCCCTTATTGGGATAGGGAGTAGTAGTTCGCTTTTAAGCAGGGTTGATTCTTCTGACTGCCAGATGAATTTAGCTATATTTTGATACATCTGGTAGTCAGAATGAATACCTAGCTACTCTTGAAGAAGTAATTTCAAAAGTAAAAGAAGTTATTTAAACCAATTTTTGAAAAGGCTTTTGAAAAAGAGAAAGGAAAGAATGAAATCTAAAAGAAAGGTAAAAGCAACAGATAGAAAAAAAGCATTGCAGCAAGAGCAAATTACTTATGAGAATATTCAACAGAAGGCATTTGACATTAAAGAAGGAATAGATAAATTCTTCGGGATTCTTAAACCTTGCAAAGATATAATAGAAAATGAAGAACTTTTCTATGTAGATTAAGTTGATATTGAAGAAAGAATGCAAAATAACATAATGAAAAAGCTTAAAGAACACTTAAAGGAGATAGAAAAAAGATTTAAGGTAAAAAGAATAGGAGTTTTTGGTTCTCAAATAAAGGGAAAAGCAAAGGATATAAAAGTGATATTGATATACTTGTAGAATTTGAACCTGGAACTTAAATTTTTTTTAGAAGAGATTTTTCATAAAAATGTCGATCTAGTCATGAAAGATTCCTTAAGGGAAAAGTTAAAAGAAGATATTTTGTCAGAAACTATATATGTAGAACCTTTAGCATGCCAAATCCCTGACTGTTTTTTGCACCAAGTCCGCTGTCATATATAAGACTAAAGAATGGTTCAGGAAGATTTATTTCATAAAGTCCACTCCATGCCTTGATCACTGTATCCTTGTAAAATACTATCTGAAGATTCTTTTTGCTGACTTTGTGAGGTCTTACATAGGCACTTTCTAAAAGATGAAGCTTGTCATCCCATCCAAGTGCTTTTGCCTTTCTTCTTATGTTGTCAAGAATCATCTTTTCCCAGTCTTTTTCAAATGGACTGTAGTAATATGTCTTTTTCTTTCCGTCTGATCCTTTAAGTGTGCTGTATATGGTTATTGGAGATAGAGTCTTTACAAGGGTCTTTCCTGAGTTTTCTGGACTTTTTTCTATCTCAATGCTTTGGATCTCACATCTGTTTTTTCCAAGTTTTGTTAAAGGATTTCTTAGAAGGTTTTCTATAAGACTTTGAAGAACAGCTTTGTGAATTGTTCCTATGTAAAGTCTTACAGGACTTGAAAATTCTATCTGTTTTCCTTTAAGTTTATATGAACCAAGGAGTCTGCTAAATGTAAAAAAACGAAAAGATCTCTTTTCAAGCTTTATTGCTTCATCATGAAGCCATTCAGATATATCTCCATCAAGATTCCTGTATATGAATCCCTGAACAATTGAATTATAGGAGATGGGAAGTATGATGTTTGAACTACTCGTAAATGTTATTTTACACCGCATCTTTGACTCTCCTTAAGAAAAATTCTTCCATACTTGAAAGCTTTATAGAAAGGATATATCTTCTTGTAAAGACAAAAAAGAGATATGGATCTTAAAAAAGCCATATCTGAAATAAGATCCCAGCTAAGCTGGGATATAAAAGAAGAAGAAAAAGGAGATTTTTTTTCAATAGACTCAAACCCAATAAGTAAGGTTCACAGCATAAGCTGGCCTTCTAAGGATTCACAGTTTGGAGAACCAACAGACATAGAAGTTCTTCATGAGCTTGTTCATGCACTTTTTGTAGAAAAGATTCATCCACTTTTTTCTGATTCTCACTTTAAAAGAGGAACACCAGAACACTGGGCACAGGCTGTAGGCTGTGCATGCTATTTTGCAACAGACTGGTTTGTTGATCACAGAATCTTTGAGCTTGTTCCAGAGGAAAAGAAGGAAGAGATAAGGATGAAGTTTGAATTTCTTTGTGAATCAATAAAGGAAAAGCCTCCCTCAGGTGATCTTTTTTCATTCATTTCAACAGGTCTTCTTATTGCTCAGGCAATAAAGTATCTTGGTATGAGGATTCAGACATCTGGAAAGCTAAAAGAGGTCGTTGATGCCTTTCTTTCAACTGATCCATCAGATCCAACAATTAAAAGGCTTGAGCAGATTGTAAACAAGATCATAAAAGTTTATTCTCCATTATGTGTAAGACTTGTAAAGGAAGGAGAATTTGAAGTATGGGAAATAGTAAGAAGGGAGTAAAAGATGAGGATAGGATTCATATCTTCTTATCCACCTATAGAATGCGGTGTTGCAACATATACACAGTATCTTACTGATGCCCTAAGAAAAAAGGACATAGATGTGTATGTCGTGTGTCATATAGGTGGTGAAGGACATCAGGTATTTCCTTCATTTGATTATGAGGATGGAGATCTTGCAGAAAAGGCATATTCTACTATGATAAGATTTACTCCTGATGTCGTCCACATACAGCATGAATTTACACTTTATGGAAAGCATTTTGGAGTAAACATCATTCCTCTTCTTATTGACTTTCAGCTTATAGGAATTCCTGTAGTTACAACACTTCATACTGTATATCCTGAGCCAAAAAGGGAGCATGCAATAATAATAAGGTCAATTGTTATGAACAGCGACTGTGTCATAGTTCATGAGGAATATCAGGTAGAGACTCTGAAAAGGATACTTTCTGATGATCTCATAAAAAAGGTATGTGTTATACCTCATGGTGCAAGGGAAGTTGAGCCTGTTTCTGATGCAAAAAGAAGACTTGGTCTTCCAGAAGACAAAAAGGTTGTTCTTATGATAGGATACATAAGACCATCAAAGAACTTTGATCTTATAGTAAGGCTTTTTCCAGAAATCCTTGAAAGATATCCTGATTCAATTCTTGTTATTGCTGGAAAGACAAGAGGTCAGGAATATAAGGAATACAGAGACATGCTTCTTGATCTTATTGCATCTTCTCCTGTAAAGGATAATATAATATTTATAAGAGGACAGCTTCCACAACAGATATTTGACACTGTGATATCAAGTGCAGATGTTGTTGTTCTTCCATACAAAATGACATCACAGAGTGGAATACTTGCACACTGTCTTGCATTTGGAAGACCTATTGTTGTAAGCAGAAGCCCTGGTCTTGAAAATGTCATAAAAGAATCTGCTGCTGGAATATCTTGTGAAAGGGAGAAGGATTTTGTGGAAGCAATTGTAAGGATTCTTTCAGATGAAGGATATGCAAAAAGGCTTTCTGAGAATGGAAAAAGATATGTAAGGGAAAAGATATCTTGGTCAATTGTTGCAGAAAAGCATATAAGGATTTATGAAAAGCTTATAAATATTCCTGATGTGAATATAAGAATAATATCAACGGAGTAGGGGGGTATGAAAAAAAAGCTTTATCCTTTTAAAAGATACTGGAAGAATCCAATTATAACGCGTGATGACATTCCTTATCCGTGCAATACTGTATTTAATGCTGCTGCATGTAAGTTTGAAGGGAAGTATCTCTTGCTTCTCAGAGTAGAGGATCTAAGCGGACACAGCCATCTTACACTTGCAAGATCAGATGATGGATACAATTTCAGGGTTGATGAAAAACCATGGATCACACCATCACATGATCCAGAATTTGAGCCGTTTGAGATGTATGGAATAGAAGATCCGAGGATAACTTATATGGAAGAAGAAAAGACATATTATATAACCTATACTGCATATGGAATATATGGGCCAAGGGTTGGAATTGGAAGGACAAAGGACTTTGTAAACTTTGAAAGGATTGCAATAATTGGACCTCCTGACAACAAAGATGCAGTCCTTTTTCCTGAAAAGATAGAAGGACAATATGTGCTTCTTGACAGACCAGGAGGGATTTCTGGTGCTCGTGCTGCAATCTGGATAAACTACTCATATGACCTTATATACTGGAAAAAACATGGTGTCATTCTTGCACCAGAACCTGGCTGGGCACCACTTAAGCTTGGAATGTGTATACCTCCTATAAAGACAGAAAAGGGATGGCTCTGCATATATCATGGAGTAAAGGGAGAAGGAGCAGGAAGGATATACAGAATTGGTGCAATGCTTCTTGATTTGGAAAAACCAGAAAAAGTCCTTGGATATACTCCTCACTTTATATTTGGTCCAGAAGAGGAGTATGAAAGGATGGGAGACATTCCAAATGTAGTATTTCCTTGTGGTGCAATAGTTGAGGATGACGGGACACTAAAGATGTATTATGGTGCTGCTGATACATGCATTGCACTTGCAGAAGCGTCAATTGAAGAGATAATAGCCCTTTGCGTTGGCTAATCCTTTTTATAAACAGGTTTTCTTTTTTCAACAAATGCCCTTATTCCTTCTTTTCCATACCTTAAGGAAGAGGTTATTGATATCGTTTTTCTTTCATTTTCAAGATGAGATTCAAAAGCTGAAGAAAAAGATTCATACATGAGTCTTTTTGTAGTTCCAAAAGTTGGACTTTTTTCATTTATATGATTTATAATCTCTTTTGCCCTTTTTATCCCTTCTCCTTTTTCTACAACCTCTGTTACAAGTCCAATCCTTAATGCCTCTTCTGAAGATATTTCTCTGTCAAATGCTGCAATCTCAAGTGCTTTTGCAATTCCTACAATCCTTGGAAGCATATATGAACAGCCACCATCAGGACTTAGTCCTCTTGATGTATATGCAAAAAGGAGCTTTGCATCTTTTTCCATAATCCTGAAGTCACAACAGAGTGCAAGTGAGAGACCTCCTCCAGAAGCAACACCATTTATAACAGCAACTACAGGTTTTTCCATGCAAAATATCTCCTTTATTGCCTTGTGAAACTCAGAAACTATACTGTAAAATGTAGCATAATAGTCATCTCCCTGCTCTGCTATCCATCTCAGATCCCCTCCTGCACAGAATGCATCTCCTTCTCCTGTAATTATTACTCCATCTATTTTTGGATCATCTGATATAGCTATAAGCTCTTCTGAAAGCCTTAAAGCCATATCCATATTTATTGCATTATAGGACTTTGGTCTGTTCAATTTCAGAATTGCTATACTTTCTTTTTTTTCTACCTTTACTGCCATCCCTTTAGTCTTTCTCTCATATCATCTGGAATAGGTATGGCTTTAAAGCCATCTTCTGTCTTTCTGATACATATCCTTTTTTCTTCATATGCCTTGGCAAGAATAGTGCTTTTTTTTGAAAGCCTTATTTCATGATTCAAAAGAACAGTTTTTTCCTGAATCTCTTTTATTTGAGATGCAGCATCTATCCATTCATAATAGCGTGGATAAAAGACTATTCCTAAGGGATCAAGATCTCCCCAGCTTACTTTTTTCTTTAGAACCGCCTTAAAAGTTTCCATATCCAAGAATCATCTTTTCTGCAAAAGTATATATTGCCCTGAAAGAAGGAGAATCTTCAGGAAATTCAAGAAGTGATCTTCCTTCAAGATCAAATCTTTTTACATTTGGATCAGCGGGAACATATGCAAGGACTGGTATGATGAGTTCTTTTAAAAGAGATTTTGTCTTTTCCATGTCCTCTACCATGTTAAATATAAGACCAATGTTTAGTTTTTTTTCTGAAAGAGAGCTTGCAGAAGATGCAATATTTTTTGCTGTCTGAACTCCTCTGACTGTTGGATCAGACACGATAAAAAGACTGTCCACATCTTTTAAAACCCTTCTTTTTACCTGCTCAATTCCTGCTTCACAGTCTATAAGGACAACTTCATACTCCTTTGAAAGACTTTCTATTGCATACCTTAAAAGCTCATTCAGGGAACAGAAACATCCAGGTCCTTCTGACCTTCCCATAACAAGAAAGTCAAATCCATCTCTGCTTATAAGTGCTTCCCTTTTTATTACATCTTTTAAAGGAATATCTTCCTTTCCAAAAAGCTTTTCCCTTTCTTTCTTCTCCTTCATCATTTCCCTTATTTCCCATATCGTCCTTTTTGGCTCAATACAGAGAGCAAAACTTAGACCCTGTGAAGGATCTGCGTCTATTGAAAGAAGCCTGAATCTCTTACTCAGGATCTTTGTAAGGATTGCTGTTATAAATGTCTTTCCTACTCCTCCTTTTCCACTTATTGCCATTATCATCCTTTTTTCCTCATATATATCTCTTTTGCAAAAAGAGCTGCACCAAGAGCTCCTATTACCTGTGGATCAATCTGTCTGAACTGATATACTTCACTTTTTATAATCTCCTGAAGATACTTTACAACTCCCTGATTCTTTGCAACACCTCCTGTTATTGCAACCTCCTTTTTTATCCCAACCTTTCTTACAAGTTTATGCATCCTTTGTGCCATTGCCTTAGCTACTCCTGCTGCAATGTCAGCCTTGTCAGCTCCTTCTACGATAAGGTGCATTACATCAAACTGTGTAAATATTGTGCACTGACTTGTTATGCTTATTGGATTCTTTCCTTTAAGAGCAAGTGGTCCAAGCTCATCAAGACTTACATTAAGTGTCTTTGCAATTCCTTCTAAGAAACGACCAGTTCCTGCAGCACACTTGTCATTCATTATAAAGTCCACGAGCTCTCCATTTTCATCAACCCTTATTGCCTTAAGATCCTGTCCTCCTATGTCTATTATTGTCCTTATTTTTGGATTTAACCAGTGAGCACCTTTTCCATGACACGAGATCTCGCTTATATTTCCCTGTGCAAAAGGTATCTTTTCCCTTCCATATCCTGTGCTTATACAGTATGTTATATCATCCATTGAGATTCCTGCTTTTTTAAGTGTCCTTGACATTATCTCTTCTGCACTTCTTACAGGATTTGGAAGGACATTCATTATTTCATAAGCAATAATGTTTTCATTTTCGTCCATAAGAAGTGCTTTTGCCGTAAGTGATCCTACATCACATCCTGCAAAGATCATCTCCTTCCCTCCTTTACAAAAAGGGCTGCTCCAATTGCTGGAATAAGCTGTGGGTCTGGTTCTGCAATATAAAGCTTCTTTTCAAGGTTCTTTTCTACTGCACCTACAAGTGCCCTGTTTTTTGCCATTCCACCAGAAACAAGTATTTCATCCTGAAGAAGAAGTCTTTTTGCAATTGATGATAGGCTTTTTCCAATGGAGTCAATTACTCCTGCAAGTATTGCATCAACTGGTCTTCCATCATTCACATATGTTATTACCTCACTTTCAGCAAATACTGCACACTGTGATGTAATGTTTACCTTTTCTTTTGCACTTAAAGCAAAATCAGATATCTTTTCAAGTGGGACCTGAAGTGCCTCAGAGATGACCTCTATGAATCTTCCACATCCTGCTGCACATTTGTCATTTTGTCTGAATTCCACAGGATTTCCATTTTCATCAATAAGGATAACAAGGCTGTGCTGTGCTCCTATGTCTATCACAGTCCTGCAAGATGGTCTTACAAAAGATGCACCTTTTGCAATGCAGTTTATTATACTGAGCTCTTTGTGTTTCAGAGGAAAATATGATCTTCCCCATCCTGTTGTTCCACATCCCTTTATCTGATCTTCCTTTATAGCTGCATCTTTTAGAAGAGAATCTATTATACTTTTGCTTGAGTTTCTTGGATCAGCATTTGTAGGAATTATCCTTGAACAGACAATCTTTCCTTCTTCATCAATAAGAACCCCTTTAGTGTATCCTGTTCCTATATCGCATCCAAGATAATACATGGCTTCTTCTCCTAATGTCTTATCGTCTCAAAGAATTCTGAAAGCATGTTTTTTACTTCCTCTGGTGGAGTAAACCTTTTATCAGCAATGTCCATCTCAAATCTGAGTGTTGGAATCCCTGCCTCTTCCCTTATTGCATCACTCAGAAGCTTGTTCAATGCCCATCCGTGCTTGCATGCCATATGTCCAGAAAATATTGCACAGTCAGCCTTATGTGATTTTGCAATCTTTACGAAATCATTTATCCATATGTCTGCAAAGCTTGTAACCTGTCTGCTCATAGGATAATGGAATGTAAGTCTTGCAAGACCTTCAAGCATGCTGTCAAGATCATGATCTTCAATAAATCCTATCTCCTCAGGTGGAAGTATCGTAAGACCACATGCAAGATATGTTGCACCATGCTCTTCTTCCATCCAGTGATATATGGAAAGATCATATCCCTGAAATGCCCATGTCCAAAGTGTTCTTATCTCTTCTTTGTCTTCTGGAATTATCCTTTCTCCTTTTTCTACCCTTCTTTTTGCCTCTTCATACACGATTCTGAAGTATTCAACAACCTTTTCTGAAAATCCAAATATCGTATAAAGTGCAAAGTCCATTGGTCTGTGGAATCCTGGATCAGGACATGGTTTATGTTTCCTGAGCTCTTGAATCTTGTAGATATAATCAAGCTGAAGGTTTGTAAGCTCTATGTGTCTTTTCAGCTTTTCAAGGTCAATGCTTTGACCGCTCATCTGCTGAAGTTTCCTGTATGCTTCATCAAGCTCTTCCTTGTAATACCTGAAAGCCCTTTCGTTTGTATAATACGGAACATCAAATACGATATATGGTGCACCTGTAATCTTTGACATATACTGAAATAGCATGTTGCTTGGATCACAAGGAACAGAAGGCTTAAAGAAGTAGTCTGGTGCAGGAACCTTTTCTGTAAGATATGCACCAACAAATCCTTTTTGTGCAGAGCAGAGATGTGCAGGAAATCCTTCTGCCTCAAGTGCATCTATCTCTTCCTCACATCCATCCTTATAAAGTGCAGCAACAAGGACAGGAATTGTCTCAACGCATACAGGAATCATATCCATTGAAAGGATGACCTGTGGGATTGATTCAAAATAGTGATATACAAGCTTTTTTCCTTTTTCTATTCCATCAAGGACAAAGTCAAGATATTCACCATATGCCTTTACAAAGGCAAGTGTTATGTTTCTGTTTTTTGGCTTAAGTGCTGCATCAACTGTAGATGGCTGAAGCATCTGTGCTACTTTCTTCGTATAATCATCTGCATCCTTAAGAAGTCCTTCTACATCAAGATCAGAAAGATTTATAATCCCCCTTTTCATTGCTTCTTCTATTGCTCTTTCTATGATAGAACATGTTACACGAAGTCTTTTAAACCATTCTACTGCATTTTTTTTCATAACCTCTTCCTCCTTTCTATCCTTTCTATAAAAGCCTGAATCCTTGTCTTCAGTCTTCCTCTGTCAGACGGCATATATTCTCTTTCAAGGATAAGTGTTGGAATTCCTTCTTTTTCAAGAAATTTTGCTTCCATTACAGATTCTGCACCATGATTATCACAGAATGCTATCCTTTCAAATATTACACCATCTACTTTTGCCTCTTTTGCTATACGAATCGTTTCACTTAATCTTCTGTCAAACTCTCCTTGCATCCTTGGACACGGATTTTTCCAGTAATAACGCCTTGCAATCTCTTCAATTGGATCTCCTACCTCATCTACTTTTCCTTCAAAATGCCTGTATCCAAAACACAGGTTATCTGCAACAACAATCCCTCCTGTCTCTTCTATAAGGTCAATAAGAAATGTATCGTCCATATAGCTTCCACAGATCATTATCCTTGCTCTGTATTCCTTTATCCCTTCTCTTTCTTTTATCTGATCAAGTGCTTTTCTGAGAATTTCATTAAATATGTGCTTTGGCATACAGAATGACGCTATTGCTATCTTCATTGCTTCTGAACCTGTAATTGGAGGATTTTCCTTTTTTCTCAAGTCATAAAGCTCCTGCATAAGCCTTCTTGTTTCGTTATATACTTTTATTGCATCTCTCAGCTTTTCTTTTGTAACAGTTACTCCAAACTTTGATGAAAGCCCTTCTACAAACTTCTTTATGTCATCAAGATACCACTTGAATCTTCTTTCAGAGATTACATGAGGAATTGTAAGCATATCCACAAACTTTGTAGGGACTTTTCTGTGCCATATATCATAAAGTCTTCTGAGCTGTTCACATCCATTCAAAAAACAGAATCCATCAAGAAAATCGTATTTTCCTTCAAGTCCAAGCTGAAGAAGACATCTTACATATGTGCAGTTGAATCTGTGAAGAAAGATGTCTGCCTTATCTGTTGCTTTGCATCCCTGTGCACCAGCTCTATATGGAAGCATTCCGGCAGCATAGATTATCTCTTCTGGTGCATATGTGCATATGTATCCAATTATCCTTTTTCCTTCTTCCTTCCATTGTCTTACATATGGATTCTCTAAGCCTGTTTTTACTTCTAAAAGCTCCTCCAGTGGAGCCATTTTTTTTAATGCTTCCATAACCTCCTCCTTTACTTGTTTTGCATTCTGTTTGCCTTTTCATAAAGCTTTTCCATAATTCTATAAAGATCCTCTATCTCCTTCTGAGATAGAGCTGAACGAAGCTCTCCATTTACCTTTTCGTATATCTTCCAGAGTTCATCTTTCAGCCCTTTTCCTTTTTCTGTAAGACTTACTATTATTGACCTTCTGTCATTCATGTTTATCTGCCTCTTTATAAGACCTTTTCTTTCAAGTCTATCAAGTATTCCAGTAAGTGTTGATGCTCCAAGTGCAAGCTTAGAAGAAAGTTCCTGTGCACTGACTCCATCATTTTCATAGAGTGCAAGAAGGATAAAAAGCTGGGATACAGTAAGGTCGTATTTCCTTACAAAAGGAATATAGCACGAAAGCATATTTCTGAAAGATCTTCCTATGAGGTAACAGAGGCAATCATAAAGTCTCATCCTTTTCATTGCAAAAATTGTAAAAGCGAATATTTTTTACGAAATTTTATGTTCAAAAAAAAGAAATGTCAATAAAAAAAATTTGCATAAAAATATTTCGCAAGAAAATTGTTTCTCCTTGACTTTAAAGACATTGTTGTTATCTTGGTATTAGAAAAGGAGGTGTGAGATATGTGGATGAGGACAGTAATCCTTTTAACTTTCATGACTTTATTGCTTGTATTTCTTGGAAAGCTTATTGGTGGGACACATGGAATGACAATAGCTTTTATACTTGCAATGTGTATGAACTTTTTCAGCTACTGGTTCTCTGACAAGATAGTGCTGAGCATGTATGGTGCTCGGGAAGTAAGTCCAGAAGAAGCTCCAGAGCTTTATGGAATTGTTCAGGAGCTTTCTCACAGAGCTCGTATTCCTATGCCAAGGATATACATAATTCCAGAAGAGTCTCCAAATGCATTTGCAACAGGAAGGAATCCTCAGAATGCAGCAGTTGCTGTAACAGAAGGGATACTGAAGATTATGAACAGAGAAGAACTTAAAGGTGTCCTTGGACATGAGCTTGCTCACATAAAGAACAGAGACATACTTATTGGAACAATTGCAGCAACACTTGCAGGAGCTATCATGATACTTGCTGATATGGCAAGATGGAGTCTGTTTTTTGGTGGAACAAGAGATGATGAGGAAAATGGAGGCTCCATACTGGGAATTATTGGAATTGTCCTTATGGCAATTCTTGCACCAATTGCAGCAATGCTTATACAGATGGCAATATCAAGGGCAAGGGAATATCTTGCAGATGAGACAGGTGCAAGGTTTGCAGGATCTCCTTATGGTCTTGCAAATGCACTTGAAAAGCTTGAAGAATATTCAAGAAGGATTCCTATGGATGCAAATCCAGCAACTGCACATATGTTCATTGTAAATCCACTTTCAGCAGGAACAATTGCTCATCTTTTCTCAACACATCCTCCTATTGAAGAAAGGATAAAAAGACTCAGAAGTATGAGACCAGAAAAGTTCTTGGGGAGTATGTAAGTGATTGAGCGTAAAATATTCTGGAATATTCATCCAGTATGGCTCTTTTATCTCCTTTCTCTTTTTTCTGTTTTCATTTTTTTTTATGGATTTCTAAGACACATATCCTTCTGGAAAAAAGGCGTAAAAAAAGAGAAGATTTCCATTTCATGGAAAGGGATAAAAAGGATCATATCAGATGCAATATTTGCAAAAAGGATAAAAGAAGGGGACATCTCAGGTGGAATTATGCACCTTCTTATATTCTGGGGATTCTTTTTCCTTTTCTTAGGAACACTCCTTCTTTCTTTTGATCACTACATCTTCCACTTCCTGAAAGGAAAGATCTATCTTTTATTTTCGTCTTTTCTTGAAATAGCAGGAATCTCAATTATCATTGGAATCTTTATTGCTTCTTTAAGAAGGATAAGGCTTGAAAGATTAAAGACGAATTTTGAAGATCTTCTCATCCTTCTTCTTATCTTTTTTACAGCAGTAACAGGATTTATCCTTGAAGGAATAAGGATATCTGTTCAAAATGCTTCATGGGAAAAATACTCTTTTCTTGGATTTGCTATAGGAAGTGTGATAAATGGTGCATCAGTTCAGACTTATTCTTTCTTCTGGTGGATACATGTCATATTAAGTCTTACCTTTATAGGAATAATTCCATACACAAAACTTTTCCACATCTTTTCATCTTCACTGAGCATATACCTTGAAGATCAAGAAAAAAGAATCCTCAAGGCAGAGGAAAAAGAAGGGAAGGTCTTTTCATTTAGAGACCTCGTTCACCTTGATGCATGCACGAGGTGTGGAAGATGCACAGAGGTATGTCCTTCTTATGGTGTAGGAGAACCTTTTTCTCCAAGAGATTTCCTTTATTCCGTAAAAAAAGAAAAATTTGATCCAAAACTCCTCTGGTATTGCACTACATGTGGAGCATGTCTTGAGAGATGTCCTGTATATGTTCCTCCATTTGAAATCGTCAGACAGCTAAGAGCAAAGAAGATAGAAGATGGAACAGAAGTTCCGTCTATCCTCATTCAGACATTAGAAAGACTTTACAAGTATAATAATCCATGGGTTTCTTCAAAGAAGAAAAGGGCTGAATGGGCAAAAGATTTGAAGATTATAGAAATTCCAAGATCTGATAAGAAATTGGAATACTGTTATTTTGTTGGATGCACGACTTCATACGATACAAGAGCTCAAAAAATAGCAAGATCTTTTACGGCTATTCTGAGAAGTTGTGGAATAGATTTTGGAATACTTGGAAAAGAAGAACCTTGCTGTGGAGACATTGCTAGAAGGGTTGGAGAAGATGGTCTTTTTGAAGAACAGGCAACTGAATGTATGGAGCTGTTCAGAGAATATGGGATAAGAAAGATAATAACATCATCCCCACACTGTTTTTACACGATGAAAAAGGAATATCCAATGTTAAATCCTGATTTCAGGATCTGTGTAATGCACTATAGCCAGTTTTTGGAGAGACTTATAAAAGAAGGAAGGATAAGTTTTCAAAGAAAACTGGATCTCAAAGTAACCTATCATGATCCATGCTATCTTGGAAGACATAGCAGGGTCTTTGATCCTCCAAGAAATGTGATAAAGGCAATACCTGGCATAGAGCTTATAGAAATGAAACACTGCAGAGAGAATAGTCTCTGCTGTGGAGGAGGAGGTGGAAGACTCTGGCAAGAAGAACTTGATGTAGAAGTAAGGATGTCAGAAAGGAGGATAATGGAGGCAGCAGAAACAGGAGCACAGATTCTTATAACATGCTGTCCAATTTGTCTTATCATGCTTGAGGATGCAAGAAAGACAAAAGGTCTTGAGGATTCAATAAAGGTTCTTGATCTGAATGAACTCGTCTATCTTGCACTTTTTGGAGATTTACTTAGCTGAAAAAGTCAAGGAAAATTCTCATAGAACTCTTTTCCTGTATCTTTCCGATACTTTTTTTGTAGGAAAGATTGCAAGCATGCTGGAGTGGTTGGTGCAGATCTTAAGTAAAAGAATACTTTTCTTTTCAAAAAAAAGGATTATTTTTAAACACACAGAAAGCCAAAATCCGTAAGAAGAAGGAAGGAGGTGATCTTTATGTTCAAAAATGCTGATGAGAGAAGACCTCTTACAAAAGAAGAACTTGAACTTATGAAAAACAGGCTTCTTGAAAGAAAAAAAGAGCTTTTGAAAGACATTGCTGACATCTTGGAAAAGGAAGCAAAAGAGGAATATCAGGAACTTATAGATGCTATGAGGGAAGATGGAGATATAGCAGCAGCAGAGCTTCAAGAAAGTACAATACTTGCACTTGCTGAAATAAAGGCAAAAGAGGTTCAGCAGATAGATGAGGCACTTGAAAGGATAAAAAATGGAGAATATGGAATCTGTATAGATTGTGAAGACTGGATTCCTCCTGCACGTCTTGAAGCAATGCCATATGCTTTAAGATGTAAGGAATGTCAGGAAAGATTTGAGAAATTGGAAAGTCTGCAGAGGACAGAGGAAGTCATATGATCTTTTCATCCATCACAGCTGATTCTAAGAAGAAAAGATGAAGTATGTCAAGGAAAGATAAGGACTTTTTTAGTCGCAATCCCTTTAATCCTAATTAATGGAACGATTTATTACATTTGATGGAAGAAGGTCTTTCATAAATTCAGGAAGGCAGAATGAGGCTTTGTGTATGTGTGGGTTATAATACCTTAGCTTTCCAAGTTTAGAAACTCTTGATTCATCAAAATCCTTTATTGGATGATACCTTTTAGAACAAAAAGCAAATCCTATTGTCCCACTGGGATATGTAGGAATTACACAAAAGTAGTAGCCTGATATATTAAATATTTCTGAAATAAAACCAAACATCCTCTTTATAAGATCTCTGTGATAATACATGGACTCACACTGCGTTACTGCTATTCCATCAGGTTTCAGTGCAGAATACATGTCCCTGTAAAATGGTTCTTCAAAAAGTGCAACAGCAGGACCTATAGGATCAGTTGAATCAACAATTATTACATCATACTCCTCTTTTTTCCTTTTTATAAACTTTGCCCCATCCTCATAAAATATCTTTACTCTTGGATCATTAAATCCTGAAGACAGACCAGGAAGATACTTCTTGGATACCTCAACAACTGCTTTGTCTATCTCACAAAGATGGATCTCCTTCACTTCCTCATGCTTTACTATCTCTCTTACAGAACCACCATCTCCCCCTCCTATTACAAGGACTTTCTGTGGATTTGGATGTGTGAGAAGTGGAACATGGACAATCATTTCATGATACGCATATTCGTCAAACTCAGTTAGCATTATTATTCCGTCAAGAACGAGCATTCTTCCAAGCTTCTCTGTCTCAAGGACAGCAATCTCCTGATATTCTGACCTAAACCTTTCAAGTGTCCTGTTTATAAGTATCCTTATTGTAGCTCTTACTGAAGGTTCAAGCTTTTCCTCAAACCATAGATCCATAGTAGTTAGTCTAAGTTCATCTTCCATACCTCCCTCCTATTTCCTCAAGAGAGTATTCAGTCTGTAGTGAGTTCCACCAAAGAATTCCTTTGTAAAGTTTGCTGCCTGTTCAGGATCATAATACTTACAGCTGAATATGTCTATAAATGCACGATTTGTCTCATTTGCAAAGTGTCCACTTATAAGAGATGTCTCAATTAGCTGAACCATACTGTATCCTTCTGTCTGTCCTTTTCCAAAATGAACGACAAGTGGTTCACCAAATTTTTTCATATCAATAAGTTCACAAAGCTTGTTTACATATTCAATTATTGCCTCTTTGCTCCTTATCTTTTTAGGATCACAGTTATAAACATCTATACTGCTTAAGAGTCCCCATGCATTTTCCTTTTCATACTGTTCCTTTGTCATAGTTCACCTCCTTTCTTACTTGTGTTTTAAATCTGAAGGAATATCCAAAGTTCCACGCTTTATTTCCATCATCTGGATGTGATTTGCCTTTAACTTTTCTTTCAGATATCTGACTGCATCGTCAAGTTTTATATTTTCTCCACATGTAAAAAGATCCATTGCTGCATATCCATATTCTGGCCATGTATGTATGGAGAAATGTGATTCAGCAATTACAATAATACCACTTATTCCATGAGGTGAGAATTGATGGAAGAATGGTTTTACAATCGTTGCACCACATAGCTTAACAGCCTCTGTCATTATCTGTTCAATAAATTTGAGATCATTAAGGATCTTGTAATCAGCACCATAGACCTCAAGGATTACATGTGTCCCTAAGGACTTCATCTTCCCACCCCCTTTCAATTAGTTAGATGTCAGATCCATAAACCCTCCTTTTTAAAAAAGCAAGACTTCCAGGTGTTCTTGGAAACGGAATAACATCTCTTATGTTTGACATACCTGTAACAAACTGGACGAAGCGGTCAAATCCAAGACCAAATCCTGCATGAGGAGCTGATCCAAATTTTCTAAGTTCAAGATACCACCAGTATTTTTCAGGACTTAATCCCATCTCCTTCATCCTCTGAAGAAGCACATCAATTCTATCTTCTCTTTCACTTCCACCAACAATTTCTCCTACTTTTGGAACAAGTATGTCAACAGCCTTTACTGTCTCACCATCAGGATTAAGCTTCATGTAGAATGCCTTTATTCCTTTAGGATAATCAGTGATTATTACTGGTCTTTTAAATACTTCTTCACACAGATATCTTTCATGCTCTGTCTTTAAATCAATTCCCCATTCTACAGGATACTTAAACCTTCTGTTTGCTTTAGAAAGCATATCTATAGCCTCTGTATAAGTAATCCTTGGAAATTCCTTTTCAACTGTCCTGTTAAGGGTATCTAAGAGAGACTGATCTATGAAACGATTAAAAAACTCTATCTCTTCCTTACACTCATCCATTGCATACTGAATCAGATATCTTATCAGCTCTTCTGCAACAGATATTGCCCTTTCTATTCCTGAAAATGCCATCTCTGGTTCAACCATCCAAAATTCTGCAAGATGTCTCGTTGTATTTGAATTGTCTGCCCTGAATGTTGGTCCAAATGTATACACATCTCCAAGTGCAAGTGCATATGCTTCTGCCTCAAGCTGACCACTTACAGTAAGATACGCCTTTTCTCCAAAAAAGTCCTCTGACCAATCAGGAGTCCCATCCTCTTTCTTAGGAAAAGCAGAAAGATCAAATGTAGTAACCTGAAACATCTCTCCAGCACCTTCACAGTCCATTCCAGTAATTATTGGTGTATGTATATATATGAAACCTCTCTCCTGAAAGAATTTGTGTATTGCATAGCTCAGTGCACTCCTTAGTCTTGTAACAGCAGAAAGTGTATTTGTTCGGGCTCTAAGATGAGGAATAGTCCTTAAAAATTCAAATGAATGCCTTTTTTTCTGAAGAGGATATTCTTTTGGATCAGCCCATCCAAGAACTTCTATTCCTTCTGCAAGAAGTTCTATTTCCTGCTTCTTTCCAGGAGACTCAACGATCTTTCCCTCAACCTTTACAGAACATCCTGTTGTAAGTCTTAATACTTCGTTTTCATAGTTTGGAAGACTTCTGTCTGCAATAACCTGAAGATTCCTTACACAGGATCCATCACTCAGTTCAATAAAAGAGAATCCACCCTTAGAATCCCTCCTTGTCTTTACCCAACCATAGACAGTAACTTTTTCTCCTATTTGCTTTTCTTCAAGTATATCCTTTATCCTTCTTCTTTTTACTTCCCTAACCATACCTTCTTTCAAACTCCTTCATAAAACTTACAAGCTCTTTTACAGATTCAACTGTTACTGCATTATAAAGAGAGACTCTGCATCCTCCAACAGACCTGTGTCCTTTAATTCCTGCAAATCCTTCCTTTTGTGCTTCCTTTATAAAGAGCTCTTCAAGCTCCTTTGTAGGAAGTCTGAATGTTACATTCATCATAGATCTGCTATCCTTTTCAGCTGTTCCTATGTAAAAGTCAGTGCTGTCAATTAAGTCATACAGCATCTTTGCCTTTTCTCTGTTTATCTGCTCCATCTTTTCAAGACCACCAATATCTTCCTCAATCCACTTTAAAACGAGATCTATGACATATATTGCAAAACAAGGAGGAGTATTTGCAAGGGAGTTGTTTTCTACATAGGTCGTATATTTTAGCATAGTTGGAAGGTCTTCTGGAACTCTTTCAAGCATATCCCTTCTTATTATAACAAGACATACTCCTGCAGGACCTATATTCTTCTGTGCCCCTGCATATATAAGTCCAAATGGTTTTGGATCAAATACCCTGCTCATTATATCAGAAGACATATCACTTACAAGAGGAACACCATTTCCATCAGGAAACTTTTTCCACTGCGTTCCACGAATCGTATTGTTTGATGTAAAGTGAAGATACGCTGCCTTTCCATCCTCATATACATCTTTTGGAATATAAGAGAAGTCTTTGTCTTCAGATGATGCTATGACCCTTACATCTTTCTTAAGAATCTTTGCCTCTTTTATTGCCTTTGTTGACCATGTTCCTGTGTTTATGTAATCTACAGGCTTTCCCTGAACAGAGAGATTCATAGGAACCATAAAGAACTGAAAGCTTGCTCCACCTTGAATGAATACTACATGGAAGTCATCATCAAGCTTCAGAAGCCTTTTTACCCTTTCTACTGCAGAATTTACGATCTCTTCAAACTGCTTTGATCTGTGGCTTGTTTCTAAGATTGACATTCCTGTTCCTCTGAGATTCATAAACTCATCCCTTATCTGCTCAAGGACTTTAAGTGGAAGCTGAGCAGGCCCTGGATTAAAGTTATGAACTCTTCCATACTTTAGCATAGAAGCCTCTCCTTTATCACATTTTTTATAAATTTAAGTGTTTCAATGTCATTTTCAAATACTGCTTTTCCTTCAAGATCTGCCCTGAGGATCTCTTCCCTGAATGGAATAAAACAGAGGAATTCAAAGTCTTTTGCATTTTCCTTTAAAAAATCCTCTTCCTCCTTTGATCTTACCTTATTTCCAACAAGACTTATCCTTTTTATCCCAAGATCCTTTGCAAGTCTTCTTATCTGATAAGCCGTTTCTATACTCCTTTTTCCAGGCTCAACAACTACAATGAGTCTATCTACTGCCATTGCAGTTCCTCTTCCCATATGCTCAAGTCCTGCCTCCATATCAAGAACTACTGCCTCATCTCTTGCAACAACAATGTGTCTTACGAGCTGTTTCAGAAGTGTGCTTTCAGGACATATACATCCTGAACCACCTTTTTTTATCCCTCCAAGTTTCATAAACCTTATATTTCCAATCTTGACAGAAAGTCTGTCAGGAAGATCATCTACTTTTGGATTCAGTTTAAAAAAAGCACCAATTGTTCCTGGTCTTACTCCTGTCCTTTCTTCTATAAGATCCTTCATCTCTGATATAGGAACAATCCTTTCTGCTCCTTTTATTCCCAGTGCATGAGCAAGATTTGCATCAGGATCTGCATCAATTGCAAGGACTTTCATCCCTTCATCCGCAAGGGCTTTTATGAGAAAAGCAGCAAATGTTGTCTTTCCTACACCACCTTTTCCACTTATTGCAAGCTTCATTTCTCCTCCCACATGTAAATGCTTTTATTTACCTGAATATGAATTTTTTTTCAAGAAAAAACTCAGTTTCTTGATTATATGATTTTTATGTATTATAAGACTAAGTAAAAATAAGACAATACCTAAGGGGAGGCGAAAGATGAAAACCACGATTACTGCAATAAAGGCTGATATTGGAAGCATTGGTGGTCATATAAGACCAAGCAGAAGAGTTCTTGAGGCAGTAGAGGAATACATAAGACAGCATCATAGAGGAATACTTATAGACTATAGAGTAAGCTTTACAGGAGACGACATCGCAATACTTTGTACACATGACAGAGGAGTAGGAGACTCTGAAGTTCACAGACTTGCATGGGAGGCATTCAGAAGGGGTGCAGAGGTTGCAAAGGATCAGGGACTTTATGGTGCTGGACAGGACCTTCTGAAAGATGCATTTACAGGGAATGTAAAAGGACTTGGGCCTGCTGTAGCAGAGATGGAGATAGAAGAAAGACCAAATGAGCCATTCCTGTTTTTTGCAGCAGACAAAACTGATCCAGGAGCATACAACCTTCCACTTTATCTTGCATTCTGTGATCCTATGTATTGTTCAGGACTTATACTTTCTCCAAGTATGTTTAAGGGATTCAAGTTTGTAATAATGGATGTATCATATACTGAGGCAGATAAAGTAATTGAGCTTGTTGCACCAGAAGAGCTTTATGACATTGCTGCACTCCTTAGAGATCCAGAAAGATTTGTAATAGAAGCAATATATTCAAGACATACAGGTGAGCAGGCAGTTGCAGTAAGCACAACAAGACTGCATAACATTGCAGGAAGATATGTAGGAAAGGACGATCCTATTATGATCGTAAGGACACAGGGGGCATTTCCTGCAACAGGAGAGATCCTTGCACCATTTAGCATAATCCCTTATGTTGCAGGATTTATGAGAGGAAGTCATACAGGACCACTTATGCCAGTAAAACAGAACAGCACTATCTCATTCTTTGATGGACCTCCTGTTGTATCATGTGCAGCATATTGTGTTCATGAAGGAAGACTTACAAATCCTGTAGATGCATTTGATCATCCATTCTGGGACTTTATAAGAGAAAAGGCAGCAGAAAAGGCAATGGAGATAAGAAGGCAGGGATTTTATGGAAATGCCATGCTTCCATATCAGGAACTTGAATATGGTGGGATTGTTGAAAAGATGAAGAAGCTTGAAGAGAGATTTGTAATAAGAAAGAAGGAGGAATGATTTGTTTGAGACCATAGATAAAGTAATTTCAGAGCTTGACAAAGTAGGCTATATAGCAGATAGATCACTTGCTACGGTGATCTATCTTTCATATCACCTGCAAAAACCAATCTTTCTTGAAGGAGAACCAGGTGTTGGAAAGACAGAAGTTGCAATAGTCATGTCAAAGCTCTTTGACACAAAGCTCATAAGGCTTCAGTGTTATGAAGGACTTGATTCTTCAAGTGCACTTTATGAATGGAACTATCCAAAACAGCTTCTCTATATAAGGCTTCTTCAGGAAAGTGGAGCAACAAAAAAAGAGATAGAAAAGGATATATACAGTCAAAGCTTTCTTATAAAAAGACCACTCCTTGAAGCAATTCTTTATTCAAAAGAAAATGAAAAACCTCCTGTCCTCCTTATTGATGAAATAGACAGGGCTGATGAAGAATTTGAGGCATTTCTTCTTGAAGTCCTTTCAGACTTTCAGATAAGTATCCCTGAAATAGGGACAATAAAGGCAGAAAAAAGACCAATTGTGGTTATAACTTCTAACAGGACAAGAGATGTTCATGATGCACTAAAAAGAAGATGTCTTTATCACTGGATAGATTATCCTTCTTTTGAGAAAGAGTATAGGATAATAATGAAGAAGATTCCTGGGATAGAAGAAGATTTTGCAAAGCAGATCACGAGATTTATGCAAAAGCTCAGGAAGGTTGACTTTCTCAAAAAACCAGGAATCTCAGAAACACTTGACTGGGCAATGGCACTTATTGCTATGCACAGAAACTATCTTGATGAGGAGATTGTCCTTGAGACAATTGGCTGTATTCTGAAGTATCATGAAGATATAAACAAGTTTAAGAAGGAGATATGGGCTGATTATGAAAGAAGAGCAGAGTTTTTACAGGGATAGCCTTACAAAAGAAATAGTAAGATTTGCAAATTTCCTTAAAGCTCATGGATTTAAGATATTTCAGAACAGCATACACGATGCACTTTTAAGTCTGAGGCATATAAATTTTTTTAATAAGCAGGACTTCTTTTCTGCATTAAGGATAAATCTTGCAAAGACAGATCTGGAATGGTCTGAATTCAAAAGGCTTTTTGAAGAATTCTGGGGAGGTTATTTTAAGAAAAAGAAAAAAGAAGAATTTCTTTCTGAAAAAAAGGATCTTCTTAAAGAGGCAGACATAAAAGCAGGAAAAGATCAGCTTATAAAAGATGAGCTGCTTTCTGATACATTCATTGAAGGAACAGGATATAGCCCTTATTCAGATATAGAAAAAAAAGAGATTTCTCTTTTCAGTGAATCTGATGTCCAGACAGCAAGACTTGCTATAAAAAGGATTGCAGAACCTTTTAAGATCCATAAAACGAGGAGGTCAAAGAGGTCAATTTCTGGAGATGTATTTGATTTTCCAAAGATAATGAGAAAGAGCCTTAAATATGAAGGAATACCTTTTGAGCTTTTCTTTAAAGAAAAAAAGAAGAAACTTAGAAAACTTGTAATAGTAGCAGATGTGAGTGGTTCAATGGAGAGATTCGCATATCTTGTTATTCCTTTTATTCTTAGTGTAAGAGGAACTGGTTCAAAAGTAGAGGTATTCGTATTTTCAACTTCACTTACAAGGATTACTCACATCGTAAAACACATGGACATGAAAAAAGCAATTGAAAAACTGACTGAAGAAGTTCCAAACTGGGCAGGTGGAACAAGGATAGGATATTCTCTAAAACAGCTGAATGAATGGCAGGGAGGAACTCTTATAGACAAAAGGACGGTCATTGTTATACTGAGTGATGGATGGGATCTTGGATCAGAGGAGCTTTTGAAAAAAGAGATGAAGATTTTAAGCAGTAAAGCTCACAGAATAATCTGGCTTAATCCTCTTCTTAACAATCCTGTTTTGAAGAAGATGTGTAAAGGGATGCTTGTAGCCCTTCCTTACATTGATCATGCCCTTCCTGTAAATAATCTTGAATCTCTAAAAAAAGTCGGAAAGATTATATCAAAGGAAATGGTTCACTAACTTACCTTTGCTCCTGTCTTTACCTTCCTTTCTGGAACAATCAAATGGATTCCTGTGCTGTCTTTTGCTGCAAGAAGCATACCTTGAGATTCTACTCCAAATATCTTTGCAGGCTTAAGATTTGCAACAACAACGATCTGTTTTCCTATAAGATCTTCTGGACTGTATGACTCTGCTATTCCTGCAACAACAGTCCTTTCTTCTCCTTCTAATTCTATCTTCAGCTTCAAAAGCTTCTTTGAACCAGGAATCCTTTCTGCTTCCTTTACTTTTGCTACTCTAAGATCTATCCTCTGAAATTCCTCAATACTTATAAACTCTTCTTCCTTTTCCTTCTCCTCCTTCTTTAGTTCTACTCTTGGAAAAAGTGCAGGACCTCTTTTTAGAAAAACAGACTTTACTCTTCCCCACTCTTTTATGTCTTCTATAAGAAGATCTTTTCCTCTTTTTTCAAGACCAAGCATCTCTTGCATCTTTTCTGCTGAATGTGGCATAAATGGCCAAAGAAGAACAGAGATTACTTTAAGTGGTTCAATGATGTAATACATTACTGTAGAAAGCCTTTCCTTTTCTCCTTTTTTTGCAAGATCCCATGGTGCCATTCTGTCTATATACTTATTCAACATGCTTACTATTTCCCACACAGACATTAAGGCTCTGTGAAACTGAAGTCCTTTCATAAAGCTTTCATATTCTTCTATGCATGAAAGAGTCTTCTTCTTTATGTTTTCTTCCTCCTCTGTTGGATTTATATCAGAAGGAGGTTTTCCATCCAGGTATTTTACAGCCATTGTAAGTGATCTGCTGAACAGATTTCCGAGATCGTTTGCAAGGTCAAAATTTATCCTTCTTACAAGAGCCTCTTCACTGAATTCACTGTCAAGTCCAAATACCATTTCTCTCATAAGGAAATATCTGAACTGATCCAATCCGTATTTTTTTACTATATCAAGTGGTCTTACTATATTTCCTAAGCTTTTTGACATCTTTCCTTGACCAACATTCCAATATCCGTGAACATTCAGGTGTCTGTATGGCTCTATTCCTGCTGCCTTAAGCATACACGGCCAGTAGATTGCATGTGGTTTAAGGATGTCTTTTGCAATTATGTGCTGTGCATTTGGCCAAAATTTATGAAATCTTTCATCATCAGGATATCCTATTCCTGAAAGGTAATTTATAAGTGCGTCAAACCAGACATATGTAACATAGTTTTCGTCAAAAGGAAGAGGAATTCCCCAGCTAAGTCTTTTTCTTGGTCTTGAGATGCAGAGATCTTCAAGTGGTTCTTTCAGGAAAGAAAGGACTTCATTTCTGTATCTTTCAGGTCTTATAAAGTCTGGATTCTTTTTTATGTAGTCTATAAGCCAGTCTTGATAATTGCTCATTCTGAAAAAATAATTTGCTTCTTTTATAAGCTCTGGTTCTTTTTTGTGATCAGGACACTTTCCATCTACAAGCTCTTTCTTCGTATAAAACCTTTCACATTCAACACAATAAAGCCCTTCGTATTCACTAAAGTATATATCACCTTTCTCATAAAGTTTTGTCAGGATAAGCTTTACTGTCTTTATATGATCAGGATCCGTTGTCCTTATAAAGTGATCATATGAGATGGAAAGTTTTGGCCAAAGTTCTCTAAAAAGACTGCTTATCCTGTCCACATATTCCTTTGGTTCTACTCCCTCCTGCTTTGCTGCCTTTGCAATCTTTTCTCCATGCTCATCTGTCCCTGTAAGGAAAAATGTTTCATATCCTTCAAGCATGTAAAACCTTTTATAGACATCTGCAACAACAGTAGAATATGCATGACCTAAATGTGGTTCTGCATTTACATAGTATATCGGTGTAGTGATATAGATAAACTTACCCTTCATTTTTCTTCTCCCCTTTTTCCAAGATATCTTCTATCTTCAGCTCCATACTTGTTCCTGAATCTAACATAACAGTAATTGTATCCCTTAAAAGATTATATCTTACGATCTTTCCTTCACCATATATCGTCTTTACTTTTTCTCCAACTTCTGGAAGATCCTCCTTAAAGCTTTCGTAAAAATCATGCTCATAAGCAAGACAACACATAAGCCTTCCACAAAGTCCTGATATCTTTTCAGGATTAATTGGAATGTCCTGAATCTTTGCCATCTTTATAGTAACTGGAGTAAATTCCTCAAGGAATGTTGCACAGCATATAGGTCTTCCACAAGGACCAAGTCCACCAAGCATACTTGCCTCTTGTCTTGTAGTTATCTGTCTCAGTTCTATCCTCATGTGAAATTTTCCAAGGAGGTCTTTTAAAAGCTCTCTAAAGTCCACTCTTCCATCTGCTGTAAAATATATTATGGCTTTTCTTTCACCAAAAGGCTTTTCTACATCTACAAGTTCCATTGGAAGATTTCTAAAAGCAACCCTTTCTAAAAAAAATTCACGAATCTTTTTCTCAAGTTCTATGTCCTTTCTCATCTGAATAAGATCTTCCCTGTTTGCCCTTCTGATTACCTTTAATCTTGCCTTTACCTTATCCCTGAATCTTAAAGGCTTGTTTACTACTTCACCAATAAAAAGATTCCCCTCTTCATTGCTTAAGACAACAAATTCTCCTTTTTTTAAAGAAGGACTTTTTGATTCTGCACTGAATATTCTTGCTCTATGCCTTAGCTTTACTTCAACAATATTTGTCCTCGGTCTTTTTATTGGCTTCATTTTTCAAAAAACGACTTGTATATCATATAGCTTATGAAGGAAAAAAGAGCAACTGTCATGTTCTTCATTTATTTCCCAAGGAAGTATGAAGCAGAAAAAAGTAGACATAAAATGAGTTAAGGATTATTATTAGCAATCAAATCTATGAAAGAAGGGAAAGACCATGGCTATCATGAAAGAATCCCTTCTTACAGAAGGACCAGGAGCAAAGATCATCTTAGGAGAGCCTGTTCAGCAGGGATACTTTTATGGATATGAGGGAATTGTCCTTCATGAAGAAGGAGGAGAACAGGCTCTTATGGTATTTGAAAATCCATTCTGGGGAAGGATGCTTTTTATAAACGGAAACCTTCAGTTTACTACAAGAGACGAATTCATATATCACGAAGCACTTGTTCATATTCCTATGCAGGCATTTCGGGAAGGAACTGTAAGAAGGGTTCTTATCTGTGGTGGAGGAGACTTTGGTGCAGCAAGAGAGGTTCTAAAGTATGACGAGGTAGAAGAGGTGATTATAGCTGAGATTGATGAAAGGGTTCCAAAGATAGTAAAAAAATTCTTCAGCCAGCTTCTTCCAGAAAATCCTGATGACTCAAGACTAAAACTTTTCATTACAGATGCATTCAAGCTTGTAGAAGAGCTTGTTGAAAAAAGACAGAGGTTTGACCTAATTATAGTAGATTCCACTGATCCTGATATTTCAAGATCAGGATTTACTCTTGAGCTTTCACATTCCCTTTTTAGTGAAAAATTCCACAGTATGCTTCTTCAGCTTGCTCCAGATGGTGCAATTGTCCAGCAGGCAGCAGTTCCTTTTATCATGAAAAATGTGCTTGAAGAAGCGTTCAGATCGTTTACAAAGGTATATCCAAAAGATGAGATCTTCTGTTACAAGGCTTCTGTTCCTTCATTTGGTGGAGATAATGCATTTGTTTTGAGATTTTCAAAAGATGACCCAAAAGAGCCAAAAAGAAGTTCTATTCCAGAAACAAAATACTATACACACGAAATACACAGAAGTGCTTTTGCACTTCCAAAATTCTGGATCTCGGAGGTAATAAGTCGCTATGCATAGGATCTTAGGAATAGCTGCATCTCCAAGAAAATCTGGAGGATCAATTGCTCTTCTGAAGTGTGCACTTCTTGCAGCAGAAGAAGAAGGGATAAAGACAGAGATAGTCTATCTTTATGATCACAGGATAGAGCCATGTATTGGTTGTATAAAGAATGGGGATGAAAGGGACTGCAAGTATCCTTGTATCTTTGATGACTATGGAAAGGAAATACTCAAGAAGCTGAAAGAATTTGACGGCTACATCATAGCAACACCAGTATACTGGTATGGTCCATCAGGACCACTGAAGATCCTTATAGACAGGATGACAGCACTTGAAAATATGGTCGTATTTGGAGAGCAAAGTTATGTAGAAGGAAAGGTTGTTGGAGTTATAACTGTTGGATCAGATGCAGGAGTTACACTTTGTGGTGCATATCTCATTACTGTTCTAAATGCAATGGGTGCAATAATTCCTCCATGGGCTCATGCATATTCTCACAGAGGAAAGGATGCAATTTATGATGACAGAGCAGTAATGGATGCAATAAATGTTGGAAGGCTTTCTGCAAAGCTCATAAAAGTCCTTGAAGGAAAAAGGGAGGATCTTCTTTATAAAGAGGACTTTGAACAGATGAAAAGGATAAGAGAGAGGGTCTTAAAGCAAATGGAGGGAGAAAATGATACAGAGATATACAAGAGAAAGGATGGGAAGACTTTGGACAGATGAAAACCGTTTCAGAAAATGGCTTCAGGTAGAGCTTGCTGTATGTGAGGCAATGGCAGAAGAAGGGCTTATTCCCAAAGATGCAGCAGAAAGAATAAAGCAGAAAGCAAGCTTTTCTGTAGAAAGGATAATTGAGCTTGAAAAAGAAACGAGACATGATGTCGTGGCATTTATAAATAATGTATCAGAATACATTGGAGATGATTCCAGGTTTTTTCATATGGGACTCACCTCTTCTGATATACTTGATACAAGCTTTGCACTTCTTCTAAAAGAAGCAGGAGAGATCATATTAGAAGACATAGAAGAGCTTATGTCTTCCATAAAAGAGAAGGCTTTCAGATACAAGTATACACCCATGATAGGAAGATCACATGGAGTTCATGCAGAACCAATTACATTTGGACTGAAATGTGCCCTTTGGTTCAGTGATATGAAAAGAAACAGAGAGAGGATGAAGCAGGCAATAGACACAGTAAGTTATGGAAAGATATCTGGTGCAGTTGGAACATATGCAAATGTTCCACCAGAGGTTGAAGAAAGGGTAATGAAGAAACTTGGACTTAAAAGACCAGAGATATCTACACAGATAATCCAAAGAGACAGACATGCACAGTATTTCCTTACACTTGCAATAATTGCAGGAACAGTAGAAAAGATTGCTCTTGAAATAAGGCATCTCCAAAGGACAGAAGTCCTTGAGCTTGAAGAGCCATTTGGAAAAGGACAAAAAGGTTCATCTGCCATGCCACACAAAAAGAATCCTGTTCTTTCTGAAAACCTTACAGGACTTTCTCGCATAGTAAGAGCTAATGCAATTGCAGCACTTGAAAACATCCCTCTCTGGCATGAAAGAGACATAAGTCATTCTTCAGTAGAAAGGGTAATTGGACCAGACAGCACAATCCTTATAGACTTTATGCTAAACAGACTCAAGGAGATAATTGATGGACTTGTCGTCCATGAGGAAAACATGAAAAAGAATCTTTATCTTACAAAAGGTCTTATATTTTCAGAACAGCTTATGCTTTCTCTTATGAAAAAAGGTCTTGGAAGACAGAAGTCTTATGACATGGTTCAGAGAAATGCTATGAGGGTATGGAAGGAAGGAAGGGATTTTAAAGAGATCATCTTAGAAGATGAAGAGATAAAGAAATATTTGAGCAAACAGGAGATAGAAGAGATATTCAACTTAGACTATCACCTGAAGTATGTTGATCACATATTTGAAAGAGTTTTTGGATAGAGGTAATGAATGATTATTCTGTAAAAAATTTGATAGAACTAAATGCTCATCTTTTAAAAATTAAATGGTATCTTCTTGTCGTTCTGGCTGCTCTTGGAACTGCATACTATAAGTTAGAAATAACATGCTTCCCTGGCTGGACTTATATTCCTGTTGCCTTTTTAGGAAATGCAGTATTTTGGATTATTGCAGAGTATTTAATTTCTCAAGCTTTCACATATCGGTGTTTTGAATTCAAAATAGCAAAAATAGAGAAGTCAGATTGCCCCCTCAAGTTACATCCAATCAAGTTGTTTGTAGAGTGTAATTGTAAAAATAAAAAAGGAAAGTTTAAGTTAGATTACTTCTTACCAGATCAATACCTGGCTCTTTACTGGATTAGTATCTTGGCAATGTTGGTCAATACTGTAGTTATTGGATCGTTTGTATTTAAAAAAACTATTTTGGATAATACTAAGCATTGTTTTCCGAAGGATGTTTTAGTAGCGTTACTAATATGCTTTCTAGTAGCTTCTTGCTTGTATTTTATATGGAAAATCTTTTTATATTCCGTATATAAGTGCCGTTTATTTTTTGAAGAAGTTGCAGGGATTTTTATAAAAACTGAATCTGATCCCGATCATAGCTTTTTTGAATTTCCCGTTACTTCTTCTTTTATAGAAAATTTAACTTACTTTTTGTTTTTCTCGGTAATTTTGATGATATTAATAATAATATTAATAATGATTTTACTATCTGTTTTTTCTCTTGACTTTTTAAAGTGTAACAACAAAATAAAATTTTTTTTGCTACTTGCTATAAGCTTAGCAATTCCTTGGAAAGGAACTCTTGTATCAGTTATTCATTTAATTCACATGATGGAAATATTATGGAAAAGTGATATCCAAAAGCTGGATATTGTTGATATAAAGACAGAAAGAAATGTAAAAATCCTGATAATAAAAGGTGGATGCCCTTGTCAGAAAATGTATTGGCTTGTGTATATGCTAATGTGAATCTCTATTAAATAAAAAAGGTATTTCTGGATATTTTCTCAGTTTTATCTCTTTTTTCTCTAACTCTTTTGGATCAGATGGGATTATAAAAGATTCTTTTATCTTTTCCCAATCTTTATCTCTAAGAGTAACTATTTTTCCCAAATATATGCTTACATAGCAACCATTAACTTTAGTAGGTCTAACAGATTTTAATTTTTCCTTTGTCATTTCTACATATTTAGGATCTATATCAATAGCAATGTATTTTCTTCCTAATTTTTTTGCAGCTATTGCTGTTGTTCCAGTTCCAACAAATGGATCAAGAACAATATCTTCTTCGTCAGTAGTCATTAAAATCAATCTTTCTAACAATGGAACTGGTAACTGACAGGGATGCTCATCTCTTCTTTTTTTATGTCTTATTCTATGGATATCAGTCCATATGTCTGAAACTAATGGCCCATAAGAATGCATTTGATTTTTTTTCCCTCCATAGTCTTGTAAAATAATTCCACATTTTCTACATCTAGGATGAGCACTACGAATGTCATAAAACTTGAAACCTTTTGGTTGCTTAGTATACCATAAAATTCCATAATGATTTGGTAACAATGTCTTTCCCAATGGTGCACCCATTGCATTCCATGCTATCCAATGTCTGAAATAAGCAATTTCATTAAGATACGAAGCAAAATATGTAAGCCATCTTGGAATGTTATGGACAAATATTGAACCTGTTGGCTTAGTAATTCTGACCATCTCTTTCAGCCATAGCTTGCACCATTTTATATATTCATCTACATCTTTTTTATCATAATAGCTGTTGTATTTTTTACCTAAATTAAATGGCGGATCTGCAAAAGTCATATCTACTGAGTTATCTGGAATTTGTCGTAGTATTTCTATTGCATCTCCTTGGATCACTCTGTTAATAAAATTTTCTATATTTTTAAATCCCATATCTTCACCACCTTTTAAGCGAATTTAATTTATCCTTCCATTACTTTCTTTAACAATTTTTTAAACTTACTAAGTTCCTCTGCTTTAAAAGTGAACACAAAGTCATATGCCTTAACCATCCTTCTTAAATCTCCTTTCCTTACATACCATCCAATTCCATCTACAAAACCAATAAACAGAGCATCTGGATAATATTTCTTGATCGCTTCTGCTACTTTTTGTTCAGTCTTAGCTTTATCTCCCATTCCAGAACTTGTAGTAACTACATAGGAACATTCAATAATTATCTTTGGAGAAATTTTACTTGGAATTATAAAATCTAATGTCCGCGGTATTTTTTTTAATTTCCCTTTTTTAAATGGATACTGAAGTTCATTCAAAATTTTTTCAATTACTACCTCAGGATTGTTACCTTTACTTGCAGCATAAGAGCCTTTAGTCTTATACCGAACTATTGTATCTATAAGAGACTCTGTTGAGAAATTGAGTTTATTTATATCAAGTTTCTTGAATTCAAAAAGCGGTATTACCCTTCTTAAGAGAGGAACTGTTGAACCTTTAAAAAATAAATTGACTATTCCTTCTGCAAATTTTCTATTACTCCTCACATATGACTTAATCTTTTCTAAAGACCATTCTCTTTCAAGATCTTCTTTTGGCCAATAATCTTTATTTACAACTTTATTTAACTCCTTATCATTCACAATCCTGATAAATGTTATTAACCGTAGTAAACTTTCCTTTGAGAATCCTGTAAGAGTCAATAAAGCCTCTAATCCATCTTCCATATTCATAATATGCTCTACAAAAACATCTTCTTTTAATCCTCTCTGTTCAACCTTATTTTTGAGAATAAAAAGGTTTTGAACTAAAGAAGATACATAAGCTTCATGCTCTTCCTCAAACTCTACATTCTGAAAGTAAAATGTATTTTTCTCTATTACAACTTTGAACTTTGTTTCATTATCGGGAAACTCACATATCACTTATTGTTCCACCTATCTTAAAAAATTTTTTTTAGATTTTAAAACTTTTTCTTCATTAAATTCAATCATCTTGGTCAATATGACTCTTTCAATGCTCTGATAAGAATCCCTATATCCTCCTCATCATGAAGTGCAGTAACACTTATTCTCAGTATAGCTTTTTTAAGAGGAACAGTAGGATACCTTACAGGAGGGATAAATATGCCCAGTTTTAAGAGCTTTTTAGACACTTCCAAGCTTTTTTCTTCATCTCCTATAAAAAGAGAAATTATCTGAGCATCTCCTTTTGCTATAAAGCCTTCTTCTTTCAGTCTATTCCTTAAGATAGAAGCAAGGCTAAGGAGTTTTTTTCTCTGTTTTTCAGCTCTTTCTACTTCATCAAGAATTCTGCTTGCTGCTTCTGCATGTGCGTGTGGAAGAGCTGTAGAATGGATAAGAGGATGGGAGAAGTTAAAGAGATATTCTTTTATCTTTTTTGGAAGAAGAAGGAATGCACCAAAAAATCCAAATGCCTTTCCAAATGTCCCAACAGCAACATCTGCTACATCTCTTGCTATTCCTTTTCCCTTTTCTCCCAGAACTCCAAAAGAATGTGCTTCATCTACTATACAAAGAAAACCATATTTTTCTTTCAGCTCTTTTATTCCTTCCTTATCCAAAAGATCACCATCCATGCTAAAAAGAGATTCCGTTATAAGAGATACGCTTCCTTTAAGCTTTGAAAGTCTTTTTTTTAGATGATCTATGCTGTTATGATTAAATCCAAAATATTTTGCACCACTTAGAAGTATCCCCTTTATTATGCTTGAATGACAGTGCTTATCAAAGACTATTATGTCATCTTTTTCAAAAAGAGAGGATATAAGAGCAATGTTCGCCTGATAGCCACTTGGAAAAAAGATTGCATCTTCATATCCAAAATATTCTGCAAACTTTTTTTCACTTTCAACTATAAGAGAATAGTTTCCTGAGATAAGTCTTGAAGAAGAAGAAGATGGACCATATTTCAGGAAGGCATCTGATACAATTTTGTTTATCCTTCCAGAAGAAGCAAGTCCAAGATAGTCGTTTGAAGAAAAGCTGAGAAGCTTTTCTCCTTTTATGATCACATATTTCCCCTGTCTTTCCTCTATCTTATAAGGAGATCTGTAGAGTTTTTCTTTTTTGTAAAAGAAAAGCTTTTTTTCAATCTTTTCAAAAATGTTCATATCTTTCTGTATATCTCTGAAACAGGATATCTTTCTGGTGGATCTGGAATCTGCTCAGGAAATCCCAAAGTGAGGAAACATCTTACAGAAAGATCTTTTATTCCCAGGATATCTTCTATGTTTTTTACAAACAAAAAAGGAGCTGTAAGAATGCATGTTCCAAGTCCAAGCTCTTCTGCTCTGAGGATAAAATTAGAAAGAGAAAGTCCAACGGATATGTCCAGGGAACGATCAGGATGACCTAATAACCTTTCAGAAAGCATCTTCTTTTCTTTTTTAACACATACGGCAAAAAGGACAGGTGCTTCAAACATAAACTTACAGTATCTTTCCCAATATATCTTTATCCATTTTTTTGTCCTTTCTTCTGTTTTTTCTAAAATATCCTCTTTTCCTTTAACAAGACTCTTCCAGATCTTCTTTCTTACATCATCCGAAACTATTCGGATATACCTTACAGGCTGAACATTTAAAGGAGAAGGAGCCCAAATAGCACATAAAAGACATTCTTTTATCAGTTCCTCAGACGGAACCTCTTTTTTATACCTCCTTATACTCCTTCTCCTCTTTATGAGCTCTTTTATATTGCACATATGAGATCAGGTCTTTTATTTTTACAGAAGGAAGGATCTTCTGTTTTTTTGCCTCTTCTGCAATCTGTTTTATCCTTTCTCTTTCAAGAAAAGGATATTTTTCTCTTAGGTAGCTTATAACATCCTTTCCTTTTTCTTTTGCTTCATCTATGTAAAATCTCAGAGATTTAAGAAATATCTTGTTTTCGTCAACCTTTATTCCAAATTCCTTTTCCAGAGAAAGTGCAATCTCAAGAAGATCTATTGATTCTGCTTCAAGGTCTCTTATAAGATCTGTCTCAGGATCAATTTTTCCTTTGTCTATGTTCAGGATCTCTGCAACTATGTCTTTTATCTTTTCAAGCATCTGAAAGATTATCTTTTTTCAAAGAATACTTGTCAAGAAAACAGCTGTGTAGTATTCTAATACCGGCATGATTTATCTTGATCACAATGCAACAACACCACTTGATCCACATGTAAAAAGAGAAATAGAAAACTGTTTTAATATCTTTGGAAATCCATCAAGCACACACTTTTTTGGAAAACAGGCAAAGGAGAAGATAGAGCTTGCAAGAAGAAGTGTTGCTGATCTTATAGGATGTAAACCAGATGAGGTAATATTTACATCGTGTGGAACAGAATCAAATAATATGGTCCTGAAGGGGATTGTTGATCTAAAAGAGCCTGAAAAGAATCACATAATTATTTCTGCTGTGGAACATCCATCTGTCCTAAATCCAGCTTTTTATCTTATGAAGCTTGGAGTAAAGTTGACTGTTTTGAAAGTTGACAGATATGGAATCGTTGATCCTGATGATGTGAGAAAACAGATAAGAAAAGAGACAAAGCTTATAAGTATAATGCTTGCAAATAATGAAACAGGAACAATTGAACCAGTAGAAGAGATAGGGAAAATTGGAAAGGAGTATGGAATTCCTGTTCATACAGATGCATCTCAGGCAGTAGGAAAGATTCCTGTTGATGTGAATAGACTTAATGTAGATCTCCTTACAATTGCAGGACACAAGCTTTATGCACCAAAAGGAATAGGAGCACTTTATGTAAGAGGAGGTATAAGGCTTGAACCACTTCTTCACGGAGGAGGTCAGGAAGGAGGACTCAGATCAGGAACAGAAAATGTGATCTTTTCTTCTGCTTTTGGAGTTGCCTGTTCTGTTGCAAAAAGAAGGCTTAAGGAAGACATGGAAAATATGAAGAGGATGAGAGACAGACTTCAGGAGATACTGTTTTCTGAGATAGATGATCTTGTCCTGAATGGTCATCCAGAAAAAAGGCTACCAAATACACTGAATGTATCTGTTCCTGGAATTCCTGGAGAGGAAGTCTTAAGAGGTATTCCAGAAGTTATTGCATCAACAGGTTCAGCATGTCATGAAGGAAAAAATACTATTTCTCATGTGCTTTCTGCAATGGGAGTAGAAGAAAAAGTTGCAATAGGAGCTTTAAGGTTCAGCACAGGAAGGACTAACAGTATGGAACAGATTGAAAGAGCAGCAGAACTTATCATCTCTCAAATAAAAAAACTAAGGAGGAAATGATGGAATTTCCAGCACTTCTCGTAATAGACATGGTAAAGGATAATCTTGATGAGAGCAAAGGACATGCTATAACAAAGTATGCAAAGATGATTGTTGAGCCGATAAATAAAATGATAAGAGAGTTCAGGAAAAGGAAATTTCCTATAGTATTTTCTACAGATGCATTTGAGGAGGATGATTTTCTTTTTAAGGGAAAGATGAAGCCCCATTCTATCCGCGGAACAGAAGGAGCAAAAGTAGCTGATGAGCTTGAAAAGAAAGATGAGGATCTTTGGCTTCCAAAACCAAGATTTTCTGCTTTTTTTAAGACAGACCTGGAAAGGTGGTTAAGAGAAAAAGGAGTAACACTTTGTGCTGTATGCGGAATAACTACGAACTTCTGTGTCCTTGCAACAGCATTTGATGCTATCTGCCATAACTTTAAGACTGTTATACTTGAAGACTGCTGTGCAGCACCAACACCAGAGATTCACAAAAATATCCTTAGCTGTTACAGAAAGAATGCACTATACCCTCTTTTCAGGATCTGCACATCCTCTGAATTTCTTAAAGAAATTGAATCCTATGAAAAGTAGTCTTTTTCTCTTTCTCTTTTTAACTATTCTTCCTGTCTTCTCAAGTGCTGAAATATGTAACAGGATTGTTGCAATAGTAAACGGAGATATTATTACGCTTTATGAGCTGAACAAAAAAGTTAAGCAAATAACGGGAAAAGATCCTGATTTTTTGAAAAAAAATGATGAAGAGAAATACAGGAAGATATGCAAAAACATACTGAATCGGCTTATTGAGGATAAACTTACTGAAAAGAAAGTAAAGGAGTTGGGGATAAAAGTAAGTGATACTGATGTAGATGAGGAGATAAGGAGGATAGAAGAAGAGCAGGGACTTACTCATGAGGAGTTTATAAGGATGTTAGAAAAAAGTGGAGTATCTTATGATGAATACAGGAAGTATGTGAAGAAGAGTATAGAGAGGATGCAGCTTATAGAATTTGAAGTAAGATCAAGGATCGTTATAAGTGAAGAGCAAATAAGAGATTATTATGAAAAACACAAGGATGAGTTTAAGACAGCAGAAAAAGTAAGAATTGCTTCAATATTTCTTAAATTAAAAAACAGAGATGATCCAGAAGAGATGGAAAGGCTGAAAAAAAGAGCTGAAGTTATTATAGAAAGATTAAAAGAAGGAGAAGAATTCAGTGAACTTGCAGAAGATTTTTCAGAAGGTCCTGGAGCAGAAAGTGGAGGAGATCTTGGATATTTTAAGATAGAGGATCTTGATCCTGAAATAAGAAGATTGGTTGAAAAAATGAAGATTGGAGAGGTCAGCGATCCTATAATAAGACCTTTTGGTATTCAGATAATAAAAGTTCTTGATAAGAAGGCTGAAGGTGTAAAGCCTTTAGAAGAAGTTAGGGATTACATTTACAGGATTTTGTATAATAAGGAGATAGAAAAAAGATATACTTCATGGATAAATGAGTTAAAGAAAAGGTCTTACATAAAAATAATGTTCTGACATGGCAGAGAAAAAAGGACCAGGGGAGATACTTAGAGAAGAAAGGGAAAAAAGAGGGATATCTTTAGAAGAGGTATCACAAGTCCTAAAGCTGAGACCAGAAGTTATAGAGACATTAGAAAATGAACAGTGGGATAAGCTTCCTCCTCCTGTGTTTGTAAGAGGATTTATAAGAAGTTATGCACAGATGTTAAATCTTAATGCAGAAGAGCTTATAAAATTGTATAATGAAGCATACGGATTTAAAAAAGAAATGACATTTTTTGAAAAAAAAAGAAGTTTTTCTTTTTTACCTATTTTTTTAGCAATTGCTTTTATAGCAGCTATAATTATGGCTTTTTTTGCTTATAAAAGATTCTTCGTAAAACAAGATGTCTATAAAAGAAAAGTAAGTCAACTTGTTCCGATTTTACTTGACAAACAAGTAAGTTTTCCTGCTATTCTTGAAGTAGAAACAAAAAAAAAGACATGGTTAAAGATAACCGTAGATAAATATGGTCCTGTAGAATACGACCTTAGTCCAGGAGAATATGTCTGCTGGCAAGTCATAAAAGAGGCTGAAGTTATTGTAAAAGATCCAAAAAGTATTATCTTAAAATTAAACAGAAGGCGTGTTCCTCTGGAATCTTTTTCTGGAATCATATACTTGAAGATAACATCTCCTGAAAAAAACTTCAGGGAGATATAAGTATGAATGTATTTGATATACTTGAAGAAAGAGGATTTATTGAGCAGGTTACAGAAAGGGATAAGATAAGAAAATTACTTGAAAATCCTACAGTCTGTTATGTTGGCTTTGATCCTACTGCAAAAAGTCTTCATGTAGGACATCTTCTTCCCATCATGGCACTCATTCACATGCAAAAGGCAGGTCACAGACCAATTGCTGTCATAGGTGGTGGAACAGCAATGGTAGGAGATCCAAGTGGAAAGACAGAGGCAAGACCACTTATGGAGAAAAGTCAGATAGAGGAAAATGCAGCTCATATAAAAAAACAGCTTTCAAAGCTTATAGACTCCTCAGACAAAAAAGCCATTATTTTAAACAATGCAGAGTGGCTTCTGGATCTGAAATACATTGACTTCCTTAGAGAGATTGGAAGACACTTTAGTGTAAACAGGATGCTTTCTGCAGAAAGCTATAAGATTAGGCTAAGGACAACAGGACTGAGTTTCCTGGAATTCAATTATATGCTTCTTCAGGCTTATGACTTCTGGTATCTCTTTAAAAACTATGGTTGCAGACTTCAGCTTGGAGGAAGTGATCAGTGGGGGAACATCGTAGCAGGGATAGATCTTATAAGGAGAATTGAAGGAGAAGAAGCATATGGAATAACATTTCCTCTTCTTACGACATCATCAGGAATAAAGATGGGAAAGACTCACAAAGGTGCAATATGGCTTGATCCAGATCTTACTTCTCCTTATGAATACTACCAGTATTGGATAAATCAGGATGACAGAGACATAGAAAGGTTTCTTAAGCTTTTTACTTTTCTTCCAATGGATCAGATAAGAGAACTTTCAAGGCTTAAGGGAGAGGAGATAAGGAAGGCAAAAGAAGTTCTTGCATATGAAGCAACAAAGATTGTTCATGGAGAAGAAGAGGCAAATAAGGCAAAAGAGGCATCCAGAGCACTTTTTGGATGGTCAGAAAGGAAAGGAGAAATCAATAATATTCCAACATATGTGGTTGATAAAAAGAGACTTGAAGATGGGATTCCTGCATATATCCTGTTTCATGAAACTGGTCTTTGCAGCACGAGATCAGAAGCAAGAAGACTTATTTCTCAGGGTGGAGGATATCTGAATGGAAGAAAGATCCCTTCATTTGACTTTCTGATAAAACTGGATGAAGTTGAAGACGGTCAAATTCTTCTTAGGGCAGGAAAGAAAAGATATATGAAAGTAAAAGTGAAAGGAGTTTGATTATGGTAAAAGAGGTAGAATTAATGGACTTAGAAGAAAAGGATTATGAAGAATTGGAGATAGATCTTTATCCATTGCCTCAAGAAGAAGTATCTCTTCCTGCAACTCAGCCTGAAGAAAAAGATATTGCTCCATATGATCCTCTTCAAAGATACCTTATGGAAATAAGAAAGTTTAAGGTTCTTACAAAAGAGGAAGAAAGAGAGCTTGCAATAAGAGCAAAAAAAGGTGATAGAGAAGCTGCTTATAAGCTCGTAACTTCTAATCTGAGACTCGTAGTAAAGATTGCTCTTGAATATCAGAGGTATTGGACAAGAAGTCTTCTTGATCTTATACAGGAAGGAAATGTTGGTCTTCTTCAGGCAGTAAAAAAGTTTGATCCATATAAAGGAATAAAGTTTTCCTATTATGCATCATTCTGGATAAGAGCATACATACTGAAGTATATCATGGACAACTGGAGGCTTGTAAAGATTGGAACAACACAGGCACAGAGAAAGCTCTTTTATAATCTTGCAAAAGAAAGAGAAAAGCTTATGGCTCAGGGAATAATTCCAGATACAAAACTTCTTGCAGAAAGACTTGAGGTAAAAGAAGAAGAAGTAAAAGAGATGGATCAGAGAATGAGTGAATGGGAGATATCCTTAGATGCTGATGTAAGTGATGATTCAAGAGAGACTGTTGGCTCTCTTCTTCCAGCTCCTAATGTAAATGTAGAAAAGATGCTTATTGATTCAGACAGAAAAAGACTACTTAAGCAGAAGATAGAAGAATTCAGAAAGAAGCTTTCAGGAAGAGATGCATATATATTTGAAAAAAGGATCATGGCAGAAGAACCTCTTACACTTCAGGAGATTGCAGACAAGTATAATGTGTCAAGAGAAAGAGTAAGGCAGATAGAAAACAGGATAGTAAAGAAGCTAAAAGAATGGCTAAAGAAAGAGATACCTAATTTTGAAGAAGATTTTGCTGATCTCGTATGATGCTTTATTATCTCCTTTTTATTTTTTTTATAACGAGCTGCTATAACAGCAATTTTAAGACCAAACAGATAATTATCCAGAAAAGACATGATCCAATAAAGGAGGCATATAAGGCTTATGCTCTTGCATCTTTTTATGTAATGGATGGAGATATATTAAAGGCAAAAAAATGGCTTTCTGTTGCTATAAAAAATGATCCGGATTCTGTTTATCTTCACAAAAAGATGGTAATGATCCTTGAAAAGCTAAGAAATTGGGAAGAGGCTATCTATCATGCAAAAAGATGTCTTGAGCTTGATCCAAAAAATCCAGAATACAGACTTTTGCTTGCAGATCTATACAGGATTACAAAGAAGTATGAGCTTGCTATAAGGGAATATGAAGAATTTCTGAAAGAGAAGCCAAAAAATAAAAGGGCAAGGATTATACTCATTGAGCTTCTTATAAGAAAAAACAGACTAAATTCTGCCTTAAGAAATCTGAACTTTTTAATAAAAAACTTTCCTGACTTAGGGATTGGATACTACTGGAGAGCCAGAATAAACATGGAATTTGGGAGATATAAAGAAGCAGAAAGGGATCTGATTACTGTAATAAGTATGAGAAGGGCTTTTGAACCTGCTCTTTTGGATCTGTGTTCTCTTTATCAGATGACAGGAAGGTATGATAAGGCAATAGATGTATGCAGGAAGATACTCAGTATTTATCCAGATGATCTGGCTGCTTTGGAAAGACTTCTTATTCTTTATGTGAAAACAGGAAGAAAGAAAGACTTAGAAGTGGAACTCAAAAAACTCAGAGAACATACCTTTCCAGGAAGTCCAGAAAGGGAGGTCCTTGCAGCTGTTTATCTTGAACAGGGAAGGGTGGATGAAGCTATAAAGGAACTTTTGGAGATTCTGAAAAACAGACCAGAAGATTACAGGATTCTTTATCTTCTGGGTATAGCATATCAGAAAAAAGGAGATGTTGAAAGTGCAATAGAACATTTCAGAAGAATTCCTTCTGATTCAGGATATTATGTGAGTGCAAGAATAAGAGTTGCTCAGATCTTGAGAGAAAAAAAGCAGTATGACCTTGCAATAAAAGAACTGGAGTCTGCTTTGAAGAAAAGAAAAGAAAAAGAGTTTTATCTTGTGCTCTCTTTTATTTATGAAGAAAAAAAGGACTATGAAAGTGCATTAAAAGCAGTCTTAGAAGCACTTGAGTATAATCCAGAAGACATTGAGCTTCTTTTTCAAAAAGGTGTTATTCTTGACAAGATGGGGAAAAAGGATGAATGCATCAAGGTAATGAAATATATCCTTAAACTTGATCCAGACAATGCAGATGCTTTAAATTACATAGGATACACTTATGCTGAGCAGGGAATAAATCTTGATCTTGCTTTAGAGCTTTTAAAAAAAGCAGTAAAAATCAAGCCAAACAGTGGTTATATAATAGACAGTCTTGGATGGGTATATTTTCAAAAAGGGGAATATGAAAAGGCAATATATTATCTTGAAAAAGCCGTAAGACTTACTCCAGATGATCCTGTAATTACAGAACACCTTGGTGATGCTTATATGAAAAAAGGTCTTTATGAAAAGGCTCTAAAGACATATAAAAAAGCACTTAATCTTGATCCTGAGGACAGGGATAAGATAAAAAAGAAGATAGAAAGGATTGAGAAGATATTGAAGAAGTGATTTTTTTATGTTTTATTTTGCTTATCTTTTCTGGATGCTCAAAGCAATACAGGATAGTCATGAACAAAAATCTCCTTTTTGAACAACAAAGGAAGGTAAAGACCATCCTTTGGACAGGAAAGATAAGTATAAAGACAAGGGAAGAGGAACTTGATGCAGAAATCATAGTAGTAGGAAAAAAAATACCTCTTAAGCTCAGGATAGAAGTTACAAACTGGCTTACTGGTCCTATATTTTATGTCTTTATTGAAGAAAGGAAGGTAACGGTTTTTTCTATAAAAGAAAAAAAGGTATACATAACAGATCTGAAAAATCTTGGATCACTTCACTTCATTCCACACAGTCTAAAACCTATGCAGATATGGTCAATCCTCAGAGGACTTCCTGTCTCATATGACAAGAGTAAACTTGATATAAAGTTTGAGAATTACAAGATAGAAAAAGGATATGTCTTTGCTCAGGACATAACTGTAAATTCACTTGTTACAGGAACTGTCTGGCATCTAAGGATAAGGCATATTGAGTTTAACAGAAAGGTTCATGAAAATGTGTTCTATCTTAACATTCCTCCAGAATTTCAGGTAATCAGATATTTAGACCAAACTCCTTAACTGCTGCCATACCTCCCTGAAGATTGTATGTATCCTGGAATCCGCTGTTTTTAAGTATAATCTGTGCTTCATACGACCTTACACCAGTATTGCATATAAGGATTATCCTTTTGTCTTTTGGAACTTCATCTATTCTCTTTCTAAGTTCTCCCTGAGGAATATTCTTCCAGATCTCTGGATACTTTTCCACATATTCCTTTGCATTTCCCCATTCTCTACAATCCAAGAAGAGATATTCCTCTTTCTTTTCCCATATCTTTGAAAATGTCTCAAGATCTATAACCTGAGCCCTTCCCTGAAGTATATTCTCAGCAGTATTTGCTACTGCATTCAGTATATCCATTGCTGCTGAAAATGGAGGAGAATATGGAAGTTCAAGATTGCTTATGTCTGAGATATGAGGCTTGTATTTTAAAATACTTGCAACAGCACTCACCCTTCCCATAACTGCATCTTTGCTCTTTCCAAATCCCTGAATTCCAAGAACTCTTCCATCTTTATCCACGACAAGCTCCAAGAACATCATCTCTTTTTCTGGATAAAAGTGTGCTCTGTCAAACTGTGCAACAAATGCACTTATTGCAGAAAATCCTTCCTCCTTTGCCCTTTCAATACAGAGGCCAGCAGATGCAACAGCCCAGTCAAATACCTTTATTACAAAACTTCCAACAGCTCCCTCAAACTTTTCCTTCCCTCCACATATATTTGTTCCGATTACTCTTCCCTGTCTGTTTGCAAGGGCTCCTGAAGGAAAATAATCAATCTTTCCTGTAATGAGATTTGGAATGTTTACACAGTCTCCTCCTGCATATATATCTGGATCAGATGTCTGGAGGTATTCATTTACAAGGATTCCACCAAGATTGGATAACTTAATCCCTGCATTTTTTGCAAGGTCTACATTTGGCTCAACTCCTATTGCAACAATAACAATGTCTGCAGGAATTTCTCTCTTTTCAGTTATCACTTTTTCTACCTTTTCAGCTCCTTCAAATCTTACAACCTTCTCAGAAAGATAAAACCTTATACCTCTTTCTTCCATACATCTTTGAACCATCCTTGATAGGTTTTTGCTTATTATTCCTGGAAGGACCTGATCTTTAATCTCTATGACTGCTGTTTCAATTCCCCACATATCTGAAAGAGCTTCAGCCATCTCAAGTCCTATTGCTCCTGCTCCAATAATTGCTGCTTTTTCAAGTCTTCCTGAGACGACCTCATTTCTTATCATTATTGCATCTGAAAGACTTGAGATTGAATATATTCCAGGAAGATCAGATCCAGGAATATTTAGCCTTTTTGGTCTGCTTCCAGTTGCTATGACGAGCTTATCATAAGGGATCTTTCTTTTTTCCCCACTTCTCAGATCTTCTACAATTACACTCTTTTTATCCCTGTCTATAGCAGTTGCCTTTGTCCTTGTAAGCACATCCACACCTTTACAGTCCTTAAAAAACTTTACATCTCTCAGCATGTGAAAACTCGTTGTCCTTAACTGATCAGGATCAGGGACATCTCCTGATATAAGATAAGGTATTCCGCATCCACCATAGGATATAAGTTCTTGTTGATCAAGAAGAAGGACATTTGCATCTGGATCAAGTCTCTTTACACGACATGCAACCTTTGGTCCAAGTGCAACTGCACCAATAATTACGACATTCATCTTTTTCCTCCTAAAACTGAAGGAATGGATTACTTATCCTTTCTTTTCCAATAGTGCTTGATGGTCCATGTCCAGGATATACTTTTATGTGATCTCCAAGAGGGATGATCTTTTTCATTATGCTTTGGACAAGAAGGATATGATCTCTTCTTGAAAATGTCCTTCCAACTGATCCTGCAAAAAGTGTATCTCCTGTAAAGATAATACTGTCTGTAAAAAAGCAGACACTGCCAGCAGTATGTCCTGGGGTATGGATGACTTTTATGCTGTATGAACTCAGATTAAAGATGTCTCCATCTGAAAGGAATCCATCTGGCTGAAATCTCAGCATGTGTGAATCAAGCCTGTGTATGTATACAGGAGCATTAACAGCTCTTCCAAGCTCTTCTGCTCCGTCTGTATGATCAAAGTGTCCATGAGTAAGAAGTATGTATCTTACTTTAACTCCAAGCTCTTCTATATTTTCCATTATCCTGAATACTTCATCACCAGGATCTATAACAACAGCTTCTCCTGTATACTCATCTGCAAATATGTAACAGTTTGCACGAAAATATCCCACTGGTATCCTTTTTAGCATACTTCTTTAATAATAAAGCAGAAGACTTTGTGTCAACTGAAAAAAGAAATTTCTGTAAGAAGATAAAAGACTGCACCAGCAGAAAGAAAGGGTCCAAAAGGAATTGGCTTTTTCAGATCTCTTCTGAGAATTCCGAAAATTGCACCAGAAGCAGAACCAAGAAATATTACAGAAAAAAGAGATCTTACTCCAAGCCAGGCTCCTATCATCCCTATAAGCTTTATATCTCCTCCCCCTATCCCTTCTTTTCCAGTAACCAGCCTGTATGTGAGATATAAACATGTGAAAAAGGACATTCCCAAAAAAGCTCCTGTTATTGAATCAATCGTCCTTTTTTGAAAAAAGGAAAATACTATTCCTGTAAGGATTCCGGGAATGGTTATTACATCAGGTAATATCTGAAAGGTTATATCTATTCCGCTCAGGACAATGAGACTGCATGTGAAAATAAGATAAAAAAAACATTCTGGGCTGATCCCATACTTGAGGTAAAGAAGGATGCTGAAAAGTCCTGTTATAAGTTCAACAAGAGGATAATGTATTGATATAGGTCTGCCGCAATTTCTGCATTTTCCTCTGAGAAGAATATAGCTTATAATAGGAATGTTATCCTTAAGAGATATCTTTCTTTTGCAGTTTGGGCAAAAAGAAGAAGGTTTAATTATAGAAATTCCTCTTGGAATTCTGTATATACATACATTGAGGAAACTTCCTATGACAAGTCCTATTAAGAAAAAGAAAGCTCCTATCATATCAATAAATCCCTCTTTTCCTCAGGAGCGTCTTATAAAAAAAGCTGTAGAAGTTCTTGAAAATGGAGGAATAATAGCATATCCAACTGATACATTTTATGGAATAGGCTGTGATCTCTATAACAAAAAGGCAATAAGACTTATTTATCAAATCAAAAAAAGACCATTAAGTAAACCTTTTTCTTTTATATGCAGCAGTATAAAAGAGGTGAGCAAATATGCAGTCCTTACTGATTTTGCTTATAGGATAATAAAAAGGTATCTTCCTGGTCCATATACATTTATACTTAAAGGAACAAGACTTGTTCCAAAACTTATGCTTACAAAAAGAAAAACAGTTGGCATAAGGATACCTGATAGCAAGATATGCTTAAGCATTGTAAAGCTTCTTGGAAGACCTATTATAAGCACGACCCTGGAAGTTTCTGATCCTTTGGATATAAAAGAAACATATGGACACTGGCTAGACCTTATTATTGACGGTGGAATAATATATCCTGAACCTTCAACAGTAATATCACTTGTGGATGACAGGATAGAGATTATAAGAGAAGGAAAAGGAGACATAAGTGAATTTATATAAAGGAGAGATGTCATGGATTCAAAAAAAGTAACAATAGCTTATCTTAAGGAAAAGAAGGAAAAAGGAGAAAAAATTACTATGATAACAGCATATGATTATCCTACTGCAAGACTGATTGATGAAGCAGGAATAGATACGATACTTGTAGGAGATTCAGTTGGAATGGTTGTCCTTGGATATGACTCTACACTTCCTGTTACAATGGAAGAGATGATTCATCACTGTAAGGCAGTATCAAGAGGAGTAAAAAGGGCTTTTATAATTGGTGACATGCCATTTATGTCATATCAGTCAAGTATAGAAAAGGCAATTGAGAATGCAGGAAGATTCCTTAAAGAAGGAGGGTGTGATGCGGTAAAGCTTGAAGGAGGAAGTGAAGTAGCACACATCGTAAAGGCAATAGTAGATGCAGGGATACCTGTATGTGGACACATAGGACTTACTCCACAAAGGGCAAAACTGCTGAGTGGATACAGGGTTCAGGGAAAGGATGTAGAGACTGCTAAAAAGCTTATAAGGTCTGCAAAGGATTTGGAAGAAGCTGGTGCTTTTATGATAGTTATGGAATGTATTCCTGATGTCCTTGCAGAGATTATAACAAAAGAGGTGAGTGTTCCTACTGTAGGAATTGGTGCAGGAAGAGGATGTGATGGTCAGGTCCTTGTATATCACGATATGGTAGGACTTTTTGAAAGGTTTGTTCCAAAGTTTGTAAAGCAATACCTGAATCTTGCTCCTGAGATAAAAAAGGCAATAAGGAGGTTTAAGGAAGAGGTAGAAAAAGGGATTTTTCCAGGACCTGAACATACATTTCATATGGATCCAGAAGAAGCAAAAAAGCTTTTAGAAGAATGAGGCTACTGATCGTTGGTCCAGGTGCAATGGGTCTTCTTTTTTCTGCAAGGTTGAAGAGGTTTACTGCTGGAGATGTATCTCTTCTTGATTATAAAAAAGAAAGAGCAAGTTTTTTGAACAGAAAAGGAATAAAGGTAGAAGGGATAAAGGGAGAATTCTGCGTAAATGTCCCTGTTTTTACAAAAGAGGACATATCTTTTAGACCTGACTTTGTTCTAATCTTTGTAAAGGCATATAGCACAGAAAAAGTAGCATATGTGCTAAAAGGGCTTATAAAAGAGGATACAAGGGTAATAACACTCCAAAACGGTATCGGAAATATTGAGATACTTGAAAGGATATTAAAAAGGAGGGTCTATGGAGGAATAACATCAGAAGGAGCAACTCTTTTAAAAGAAGGACATGTAAGACATGCAGGAACTGGTGAAACAGTAATAGGACCTTATGATGAGATGATTTCAGAACTAAGATTTATCTTAAATAAAGCAGGATTTAAGACACGGATTACTTCTGATATAGAGCCTTTTATTTGGGGTAAGCTCCTTATAAATTCTGCTATAAATCCTCTTACAGCAATAACGGGATTTAAAAACGGAATGCTTATAAAGATAGATTGGACGAGAAGGATCATGGAAGAGTGTATAAGAGAGACAGAAAAGGTAATAAAGAGAAAAGGGATAAAGCTTCCGTATGAAGATCCTGTAAAAAAAGTATATGAAGTCTGTGAGAAGACAGCAGAAAATACTTCTTCCATGCTTCAGGATATCATCAGAAAAAAGAAGACAGAAATAGACTTTATAAATGGAGCAATTATAAGAGAAGCAGAAAAGATGAATATTTCTGTTCCTGTAAATAAGGTCCTTACTTATCTCGTAAAAGCTATTCAAGATGTCAAAGGATCATAGTTTCATAAAGATATTTCTTACTCTTTTTATTTCTGTCTTCGTTACAACAATGGGAGCATCAATAATCGGTCCACTTCTTCCCGTATACGCTCATCAGCTTGGAGCAGGTCCTTTTCAGATAGGACTTATATTTGGAGCATTTTCCTTTACGAGAAGCATATTTGTCCCTTTTTTTGGAAAGCTTTCTGAAAGAAAAGGAAAAAAGACAATACTTATCTGTGGTCTTCTTATCTACCTTTTGCTTTCTGTTCTTTATTCCATGACAAAAGATGTCTGGCATCTTATATTTTTAAGACTTACACAAGGATTTGCTTCTGCAATGATCCTTCCTGTTGCTCAGGCATATGTTGGAATTATTACACCTGAAAGATATGAAGGAAGGATTATGGGACTTTTTAATACCTCACTTTATGGAGGTCTCAGTTTAGGACCTGTTGTTGGAGGATTTGTAAAGGATCACTCAGACATAAGATATTCTTTCCTGAGTATGGGAGTTCTTGCTTCTGTAGGTTTTTTTCTCTGCTTCTTTTTTCTTCCACCAAGAAAGAATGAACCAAAAGCAGACAGAAATCCAGAAAAGACTTCTTATCTGAAACTTCTCAGAGATCCTACATTATTCTCTCTTTTCTTTTTCAGGATATGTTTTACATCATGCATAGGAATAATCTGGACATTTCTTCCTCTTATAGCAACCTTAAAACTTGGTCTTTCAAGCACAGCTATAGGACTTCTGCTTTCTATACATGTCATTGTATCCTGTTTCTTTCAAACACCAATGGGATATCTTGCAGACAGATTCAGCAAGAAATCCATGATAATTACTGGTGGAGCTATAGGAATCATTTCCCTTCTTGCACTTACAAAAGCAAAAGGATTCTTAGAGATTGCATTTATAAATGCACTATTAGGAATTGCTTCAGCCTTTTCCATCCCTTCTCTTATGGCAATAAGTGTTATTGAAGGAAGAAAGAAGAATGCTATGGGATCAATCATGGCACTTATGGCTCAGGCTCACAGCATTGGTATGCTATTTGGTCCTGTTATGACAGGGATCTTTATAGAGGTCTTTTCCTTAGAATACACATTCTTTATTGCAACCTTTATCCTGGCTTTTGCAACAGCTGTTACAGGAATCCTTATTTCCGAAAAAAGTTCTTCTTTTTCCGAAAATTCATGAAAAAGTCATGTTCATTTTACTGAAAATAAGTTATTATGAAGAAAGGAGAAAAAGGTGGAGTTCAAGGACTACTATAAGATATTAGGTGTATCAAGGGATGCTACTCAAGAAGAGATAAGGCGTGCATATAGAAAGCTTGCAAGGAAGTATCATCCTGATATAAACAAAGATCCAGAAGCTCAAGAGAAGTTTAAAGAGATAAATGAAGCATATGAGGTTCTGAGTGATCCTGAAAAAAGAAAAAAGTATGATGAGCTTTTAAATGCTGGTTGGACTCATGGACAGGAATTCAGACCTCCTCCAGATTGGGATTTTCACATAGAATTTGAAGGTCCTTTCAGAAAGACATACTACTGGACAGCAAAAGGAGACTTCAGTGACTTTTTTGAAACACTTTTTGGAAAAAGAAGGATATTTGAAGACATAGGATTTACTATGCCAAAAAGAGGAGAGGACTATGAAGTCCCTTTAAGGATAACTCTTGAAGAAGCTTACAGAGGTGGGATAAAGAAAGTAAAGGTAAAGATTCCAAAAAGACTTCAAGACGGAAGGATCACCTTAGAAGAAAGGCAATATCAGGTAAGGATTCCTCCTGGAATACTTCCTGGACAGAAGATAAGACTTGCTGGTCAGGGTGGTGAAGGGATAGCTGGTGGAGAAAGAGGAGATCTTTATCTGAAGATAGAAATAGAGCCACATCCAAAATTTCGCCTAAGAGGAAAAGATCTATACATGGATCTTCCTTTAACTCCATGGGAAGCAGCTCTTGGAGCAAAGATAATTGTTGATACTCTTTCTGGTCCAATAAGCATAAATGTTCCTGCTGGAGTTCAGTCTGGACAAAAGCTGAGGATAAAAGGGAAAGGAATGCCAGATCCAAAAGGAGAACCAGGAGATCTGTATGCGGTTATAAAGATAATGGTTCCAAAAAGGCTTAATGAAAGAGAAAGAAAGCTTATGGAGGAGCTGAAAAAAGTCTCTGCATTTAATCCAAGGCTTTAGGAGGAATGTTTATGGAAAAGAATTATCCAGCAGTCAGAAGACCATTGAATATTAGCATTTTTGTATTAACTATAAAACAGGTAGCAGATCTTACAGGAGTTCAAGAAGATCTTATTGAAAAGTTCATATCTCTTGGTCTTATTGATCCCTTAGGAAAAAATCAGAATGGAGAATGGCTTTTTTCAAAAGATGTGATTCCCCTGATCTATAAGATCATGAGACTTCACAATGACCTTGAGATAAACTTTGCAGGAATAGGTGTTGTCTTAGAGCTTCTGGAAAGGATAGAAGCTTTGGAAAAAAGAATAAAAGAACTTGAAGCAATAATAGAAAACACATTAAGGAGGGAAACACATGGATCTTAATAAATTTACGATAAAATCACAGGAAGCACTTCAGTCAGCACAAGCCATTGCAATAAAATATGGTCATCAGGAGGTTGATGGAGAGCATCTTTTTCTTGCACTTCTTGAACAGGATCAGGGACTTGTTCCAAGGATTATAGAAAAGATAGGAGCACCTGTTAATGTCATAAAAGAAAGGCTGATTCAGGAGCTTGAAAAAAGACCAAAGGTTGGTGGTCCTGGTGCAGAACTTGGAAGATACATGACATCAAGACTTAATCAGCTACTTATAAGAGCACAGGAAGAGGCAAAAAATCTGAAGGATGAATATGTATCTGTTGAACACCTCCTTCTTGCATTTTCTGAAGAAAGGTATACTGCTGTTTCAAAGATCCTGAAAGAGTTTAACATAACTCGTGAGGCAATACTTAATGTCCTTGCTGAAGTAAGAGGTCATCAGAGGGTAACAAGCCCAGAGCCAGAAGCAACATATGAGGCACTTAAGAAATACGGAAGGGATCTTGTTGAGGAAGCAAGAAAGGGAAAGCTTGATCCTGTAATAGGAAGAGACAGTGAGATAAGAAGGGTCATAAGGATACTTAGCAGAAAGACAAAGAATAATCCTGTTCTTATAGGTGATCCTGGTGTTGGAAAGACTGCTATTGTAGAAGGGCTTGCACAAAGAATTGTAAGAGGAGATGTTCCAGAAGGTCTGAAAGACAAAACTATATTTGCACTTGACATGGGTGCCCTTATTGCAGGAGCAAAATACAGGGGTGAGTTTGAAGAAAGACTAAAGGCAGTCCTCAATGAGATAAAACAGTCAGAAGGAAGGATAATACTTTTCATAGATGAGCTTCATACAATTGTTGGTGCAGGAAGGGCAGAAGGTGCAATGGATGCAGGAAATATGCTAAAGCCTATGCTTGCAAGAGGAGAACTTCACTGCATTGGTGCAACAACAGTGGATGAATACAGGAAGTATATAGAAAAAGATCCTGCACTTGAAAGAAGATTTCAGCCAGTCCTTGTAGAAGAACCATCCGTAGAAGAGACAATTTCAATCCTTAGAGGACTGAAAGAAAGATATGAGGTTCATCACGGAGTAAGGATACATGACAGTGCAATTGTTGCTGCAGCAACACTTTCTCACCGCTACATAACAGACAGATACCTTCCTGACAAGGCAATAGATCTTATAGACGAAGCATGTGCAATGATAAGGACAGAGATAGACTCAATGCCAACAGAACTTGATGAAATTACGAGAAAGATAATGCAGCTTGAGATAGAAGAGGCAGCACTGAAGAAAGAAACAGACAGAGCAAGCAGGGAAAGACTTAAAAACATACAGAAGGAGCTTGCAAACTTAAGAGAAAAAGAAAAGGAGCTTAGGGCTCAGTGGGAAAAGGAAAAAGAGGCAATAAAGAAGATTCAGACATTGAGAGAAGAGATAGAAAAGGTAAGGCATCAGATAGAGGTTGCTGAAAGACAGTATGATCTGAATAAGGTTGCAGAACTCAGATATGGAAAGCTCGTAGAACTTGAAAAACAGCTAAAAGAGGAAGAAGAGAAGCTTAAGAAAGTAGGAAGAAGACTACTCAGAGAAGAGGTTACAGAAGAAGAGATTGCAGAGATTGTTTCACGCTGGACAGGAATTCCTGTATCAAAGCTTATGGAAAGTGAAAGGGAAAAGATGCTGAAACTTGAAGAGATCCTTCATAGAAGAATCGTTGGACAGGACGAGGCAGTAAAGCTTGTTGCAGATGCTGTTATAAGGGCAAGGGCAGGAATAAAGGATCCAAGAAGACCAATAGGGACATTTCTCTTTCTTGGACCAACAGGAGTAGGAAAGACAGAGCTTGCAAAGACACTTGCAGAAGCACTTTTTGACACAGAAGAAAACCTTATAAGGATAGACATGACAGAATATATGGAAAAGCATACTGTATCAAGACTAATTGGTGCTCCTCCAGGATATGTTGGATATGAAGAAGGAGGACAGCTTACAGAAGCTGTAAGAAGAAAGCCTTATTCAGTCATACTTTTTGATGAGATAGAAAAGGCACATCATGATGTATTCAACATCCTTCTTCAGATATTTGATGATGGAAGACTTACTGATGGAAAAGGAAGGACAGTTGACTTCAAGAATACAATAATCATTATGACGAGCAATCTCGGTTCACACTATCTTCTTGAAGGAGTTACAGAAAAAGGAGAGATAAAAAGCCATATAAAGGATCTTGTTATGCAGGAGCTGAGGAGACACTTCAGACCAGAATTTCTGAATCGTATAGATGAGATCGTTATGTTTAAGCCTCTTACACTTGACGAAGTGGAAAAGATTGTGTTACTGCTTGTGAATGATCTTGCAAAAAGACTTGAAGAAAGACACATAAGGATAGAGATAACAGATGAGGCAAGAAGATTCATTGCAAAATCAGGATATGATCCTGTTTATGGAGCAAGACCACTCAGAAGATACATACAGAAGAATATTGAAACACCACTTGCAAAGCTTCTTATAGCTGGAAAGCTACTTGAAGGTGGAACTGTAAAGGTTGATCTTTTGGATGGAAGACTTGAACTTATACCAATCAATCAAGAAGGAGAAGAAAGGCATGTTGCAGAGGCTTATTAAAAATTCATTTATCTTTCTTCTGACAGTTCTTCTTTCTTTTCCCTGTTATGCAAAGATAGATCTTAAAAGCACTGAGATACTAAAAGAAGTATCTGAGGCATTTTCAAAAATAGCAAAAAAGGCAATTCCTGCTGTTGTATTTATAAAGACAGAGAAGAAGGTAAGGATAGAAAGGAGTCCTTTTGACTTTTTTGAAGAAGATCCTTTTTTTAAACACTTCTTTGGACCATTTTTCCATTTTCCACGCTTTCCAAGGGAATATAAAGAAAGAGGGCTTGGTTCAGGATTTATCATATCAGAAAATGGCTATATCCTTACAAATAATCATGTGATTCAGGGTGCAGACAAAATCATAGTAAGACTTCATGACAAAAGGGAGTTTGAGGCAAAGGTAGTTGGAACAGATCCAAATACAGATGTTGCACTTCTAAAGATAGATGCACAGGATCTTCCTACACTTCCCTTAGGAGATTCTGATAAGCTTAAGGTAGGAGAGCTTGTTATGGCAATAGGAAATCCATTTGGTCTTTCATATACGATTACAGTAGGAGTTGTGAGTGCAAAAGGAAGAAGTGGTATTGGAATAACTGACTATGAGGATTTCATTCAGACAGATGCTGCAATAAATCCTGGAAATTCAGGAGGACCACTTATAAACATAAAAGGAGAGGTTGTTGGGATAAATACGGCAATATATACAAAAAGCGGAGGATATATGGGAATAGGATTTGCAATACCGATAAACATGGTAAAGGCTATTGAAAAACAGCTTATAGAAAAAGGAGAAGTCGTAAGAGGATATCTTGGTGTTATGATACAGGAGCTTACACCTGCTCTTAGGGAAGAATTTGGACTGAAAGAGAATGAAGGGGTCCTTATTGCTGATGTCATGGAAGGATCACCTGCACAGAAAGGAGGAATCAAAAGAGGAGATGTCGTGATAGAGTTTAATGGAAAGGAGGTAAAGGATGTAAGTCAGTTCAGAAATATGGTAGCCCTTACTCCACCAGGAACACGAGTAAAGATAGTCGTGATAAGAAATGGAAAAAGGAAGGAACTTCAGGTTGTTATTGGAAATCTGAAAGAGGCAAGACTTGCATTTGCTACAAGGTCAGAGATCCTGAGAAAACTTGGATTCTCAATACAGAATCTTACAAAACAGCTTGCAGAGCAGTTTGGATATACAGGAGAAAAAGGTGTTCTTATTTCAAAGGTTATTCCAGGAAGTCCAGCAGATCGGGCAGGACTTGAACCAGGAATGCTTATTATGGAAGTAAACAGGACTCCTGTAAGGAATACTAAGGAATTTTTCAAAGCTCTTAAGAAATCAGAAAAATCCAAAAGAGTCCTTCTTCTCGTATATGATGGAGAGTATACGAGATATGTAATACTTAGCTTAAAGTAATCAGTCTTCTTCTGTAGTCTTTGTTGCTTCAAGTGCCATAGCAATCTTGTTTTTCAGTTCTGTAAGGTCAAATGACTTTATCACATAAAAGTCTGCTGCTATAGACTTTATGTCCTCTTTGAAGGTATCATAAGCAGTGCAGAGAATCACAGGAAGGTCATAATACTTGTTTCTTATCTCCTGAAGTATGTCAAGTCCATTATACTCTCCCATTTTTATATCCAGAACAACGAGATCAGGCTTTTCCTTCTCTATCTTTTCAAGGATCTTATAACCACTTTCAGCTGTTGCAACCTCATATCCTGCCTCTTGAAGCTCTTCTGAATAGAGTTCACGGATGTGTTCTTCATCATCAACAATAAGGATCTTTGCCATAGAATCACCTCCTCACCATTTTAATCTTACCTTTATTCCCCTTTCATGCAAGAATCTTTTAAGTTCACCTATGCTGTATTTTCCATAATGGACAATAGATGCTACGAGTGCAGCATCTGCCTTTCCTTCTGTAAGGACTTCAAAAAGATGTTCTGGTTTTCCTGCTCCACCTGATGCAATCACAGGAATTTCTACATTTTCTGCAATAAGCCTCGTAAGCTCTATTTCATATCCCTGCTGCGTTCCATCTGCATCTATTGAATTGAGACATATCTCTCCTGCACCAAGCTCTTCTGCCCTTTTTGCCCATTCAAGTGCATCTATTCCCGTATATGTCCTTCCTCCATCTATAACTATCTCATATCCGCTTGGAGTTTTTCCTTTCCCAACCTTTTTTACATCCATTCCAAGGACTATACACTGACTTCCAAACTCTTTTGCACCCTGACGGATGAGTTCAGGGTTCCTTACTGCAGCAGAATTTATGCTTACTTTTTCTGCACCAGCAAGAAGCACCTCTCTCATGTCTTCAACTGACCTTATCCCTCCTCCAACAGAAAATGGAATAAATATCCTTTCTGCAACCCTTTTTACTGTATCTATCATTATGCTTCTTTTTTCATAAGATGCAGTAATGTCATAAAATATTATCTCATCTGCACCTTCTCTGTAGTATCTTTCAGCTGCTTCCACAGGATCTCCTATGTCCACATTGTTTTTAAACTTTATTCCTTTTGTAAGCTTACCATCTCTTACATCAAGACAAGGTATTATTCTTTTGCTAAGCATCTCCATCCCACCTTGAAAAATTTTCTAAGATCTTAAGACCTGGTCTTCCACTCTTTTCTGGATGAAACTGGACAGCAAAAAGATTTCTGTATCCTATAACAGACGGAAACCTTATCCCATATTCTGTCTCTCCTATTACATATGATCTTTCTTTTGGAACAGGAAAATACGAATGAACAAAATAGAATTCATGATCTGGATCTATTCCTTCAAAAAGAGGATGTTTCCTTATCATAAAGATCCTGTTCCATCCCATGTGAGGGACTTTCAGTCTTTTTCCTTCTTTGTCTTTCATATCTTCAGGAAATCTTTTTACAGTTCCTGGAATAAGCCCTAAACATCTTGTATTATCCTCCTCACTCCATTCCATAATTATCTGAGTTCCAAGACATATACCAAGAATGGGTTTACCTCTATAAAATGCCTCTTTTATGGCTTCGTCTATTCCAGATTCTTTAAGATTTTCCATTGCACTTCCAGCTGCTCCAACTCCAGGAAATATTATCCTGTCTGCCTTAATTATCTCTGAAGGATCATCTGTAATAAACGATCTCAGATAAAGACTGTCTAAAGCCCTTTTTACACTTGTAAGATTTCCTGCTCTATAGTCAATAATAGCTATGACCATAGCTTATCAGCTTGAAATATTACAGCTTTTTTTTTAGGATACACCAATTTCTTGCCAATGTCATTTAATTTTTTTTATAAGAAAAGGATGCTTTCATTAGAAGAGTTTCTTAGGAAATACAGGGTAGATAAAGAAGAGCTCATTATAGGAGGTAAAAAGTTCTGTTTTTATGTGCCAAGTGACATTTCTGAATTTATAGACAAAGAAGATCCTCTTTCAGGGTTTCCTCTTTGGGCAAGGATATGGGAAGGTGCAATTGTTCTTTCTGAATACATCCTGAATATGAATATTCCAAAAAGCTCTTTTCTTGAAATAGGAGCAGGGATTGGTGTTTCTGGAATAGTTGCAGCATCAGCTGGACACAATGTCACGATTACTGACTACAGCAAAGATGCACTCTGTTTTGCTTATGCAAATGCACTGAAGAATCTGAAAAAAACAGAGAATGTAAAAGTTATGCTTCTTGACTGGAGAGATCCAAAGATAGAAGAAAGGTATGACTACATTATAGGATCTGAAGTTGTATACAAGGAAGAAGATTTTGATCCTCTTATGGAACTTTTCAAAAAAGCTCTAAGAAAAGGAGGAACCATTATAATTTCTGAGACTATAAGAAAAAGCAGTCTTAAGTTCCTTGAAGTCCTTAGCAAATACTACTCTGTAAAAGCTCGTATAAGAAGGCTTAGATCAGAAAAAGAAGAAACTTCTGTCATACTTGCAGAAATCAGAAGCTGATTCCCCTTTTTTCAAGTTTTTCTTTGAATATCTTCCTTATCTTTTCAAGTGCTTCTTCTGTCTTTGCTTCAAATCTTAAGACAAGGACAGGCTGTGTATTTGATGCACGAAGAAGTCCCCATCCATCATCAAATATTACCCTTGCACCATCCACATCTATTACCCTCATTCCTTCTTTTTTGAATTCTTCTGATATTTCAGAAACAATCTTAAATTTTCTTTCGTCAGGACAGTCTATTCTTATTTCAGGAGTATTCAGCATCTTTGGAAGATCAGAAAGAAGCTCTTTTATGCTTTCTTTTTTATGAGACAATATCTCAAGAAGCCTTGCACCTGCATATATTGCATCATCATATCCAAAGTATCTTTCAGCAAAAAAGAGATGCCCACTCATCTCTCCTGCAAGAAGAGCACCTTCTTCCTTAAGCTTGCTTTTTATAAGAGAATGACCAGTTTTCCACATTATTGGAACTCCACCAAGCTTTTCTATTTCATCATAAAGCAGTTGAGAACACTTTACTTCTCCTATTATCTTTCCACCTTTATGTTCCTTAAGAAGCTCTCTTGAAAAAAGTATAAGAAGCTGATCCCCCCAGATTATATTTCCTTCATGATCCACTACTCCGATCCTGTCTCCATCTCCATCAAATGCTATTCCAAGATCTGCCCCTTCTTCTTTTACCTTCTTTATAAGATCCTTTAGATACTCTGGTATTGTTGGATCTGGATGATGATTTGGAAATCTTCCATCTGGCTCACAGTATATAGGAATAACATCAAATCCAAGTCTTCTGTATATCTCAGAAGCAGGTTCACATGCAGTTCCATTTCCTCCATCAACGACAACCCTCTTTTTATATGGACCTACTTTTATGTTCTTCACGACATAATCTATATACTCCTGAATTATCTCCCTTTCCTCTACACTTCCTTCTCCTTCAAAAAATTCTTCCTTTTCACAAATCCTTCTTATCTCCTGTATCTCATCTCCATATATCGTCTCCTTTCCAAGACATATCTTAAATCCATTAAATTCTGGAGGATTATGACTTCCTGTGATCTGGATAGCACCATCTATGTCCATCCTGTAAGTAGAGAAGTATACGACTGGTGTAGGAACAACTCCAAGTCTTATTACATCTATTCCAGTTGAAAGGAGACCTTCCTGAAGCCACCTTGAAAGATCAGGAGAACTGAGTCTGCAGTCTCTTCCAAGAGCAATCCTTTTTGCCCCTTTCTTTCTGTAATATGTCCCTATTGCTTTTCCAAGGACTTTTACTGTGCTTTCATTAAGTTCATCAGGATATGTCCCTCGGATGTCATACTGCCTGAATATGTTCTCTTTTATCCTCATCTTCTTCCTCCTTTACAGATACTTCTTTTTTCCTCTTTTTTCCAATTCTTCAACTATTCTTCTTACATCCTGTGATCTTTTTATGTCTGCAACAAGGAGAGCATCACCCGTATCAACAACAAGAACTTCTTTGAGTCCAACACATGCAACAATCCTTCCTCCTTTAGAGCTTATAAAGCTTCTTTCACATTCAAATTCTATTACATCTCCTTCAATAAGATTTCCTTTTTTGTCATGCTCTTCTTTTCTCAGCTCATAAACAGAAAACCATGATCCTACATCACTCCAACCACATTCTGTTGGAATTACATAAACAGCTGCTTTTGTCTTTTCCATAACACCGTAATCAAAAGATATATTTGGTGCTTTCTCATATGCTTTTCTGAGCTCTTCCTCAAATCCTTCCTTTCCTATCCTTATCTCAGAAAAGGCACTGTATAGTTCAGGAAGGCATTTTTTTGTTTCATCAATTATCGTATCAGGATTTGCTATAAATATTCCTGCATTCCAGAAGTATCTTCCAGTTTCAATGTATCTTTTTGCCTTTTCAATATCTGGCTTTTCTTCAAACCTTTCTACCCTGAATACTCTTTTTCCATCAACCTCTACATAATCCTCTGACCTTTTTATGTAACCATATCCTGTCTCTGGTCTGTTTGGAACAATTCCAAGAGTTACTATCTTTCCAAAATCAGATCCTATCTTCCCTGCAATAAGA
>Ga0190367_1000136_pt1 | contig 57901 bp, 75 predicted proteins | sample 4872181011_MG_FD_171838 | JGI IMG/M metagenome (GOLD analysis project Ga0190367, IMG submission 171838) | Hydrothermal vent microbial mat bacterial communities from Southern Trench, Guaymas Basin, Mexico - 4872-18-10-11_MG | ecosystem: Environmental > Aquatic > Marine > Hydrothermal vents >... | reverse complement strand
AAAAATTGGTATAGAGAGACTTGATGCGTATATTCTTAGAGTTCCAGAAAACGTTGAGCTTGGTGTAGAAAGGCTCGTAAAGAAGAAAAACATAAGATCAATCAGGGATATCGAGATTATTGAAGATGTTCCTCATCCCCTCATTGAAATAACCTTTAGGAACATGAAGTGAACTATGGGAAGTATCAGCAATTGTATGCTCTATGGGCTTTACGAAATGATAATGGAGAGAAAGCAAAAGTTTGGAGGTACGGTATGAGCTTGAGAAGAGGAAGAGATAAGGAGTGGGTTATCTGGACGTTCTACCTTGACAGACGAAAGAGTAGAAGTGAGGGGAGAAAGATAGCAAGGAGGCTAGCAATTCCAAATGTAAAGCTCTCTGAGGTAGTCATGGCCTGTAAAGCTCTTGGAATCCCTTGTAGGACAGAAGAGAAGAAGTATCCAAAGTGCTGGTGGGAGGAAGGAGGCAGGGTTTTTGTTCCAAAGATCGGAAGTAAGCCGGAACTCTTGAGAAGAATAGCCTTAAAAATAGTGGAACTTAGGGAAAAACAGGCAAAGAAAGGTAAATGAGATATGCATTTCTTCTCATTGGAGGATTGGAAGTTTTAGCCCTTGCGGAGGTTAAGTACCTCTTTTCTACCCCTGAAATTGTTGATGGTAGGATTGCCGTTGTAGAAGTTTGTGAACCTCTTTTTTACCGCCTTGCCCTCACAAAAGAAGTAATTGAACTTCTTGAAGTGTGCGATTATTCAGAACTCGAAGATGCGTTTGCCGAGATTCCGATACCTTCCCAGCCGTTATGTGTTAGAGTAAAGAGATTCAGGAGGACTAAAACTTCAACCCAAGAACTTGAACGAAAACTTGGCGAAATTCTATGGCGGAGAGGGGCGAAGATAAGCGTCTCATCACCGAAAAGCGTTGTAAAGGTCTACATTGCCGACAAAGCGTACGTTGGTTTGCTCAGGCACGTTACAGACACGAAGCAGTTCGAGGAGAGACACCCGAATAAGAGACCTTTTTTTAAACCAGGGGTGATGCTGCCAAGGATTTCAAGAGCTCTTGTAAACATCGCAGTCAAAGATGGGCTTTTTTTGGATCCAATGTGCGGAACTGGAGGACTTCTAATTGAGGCTGGTTTGATGGGATTAGATTACGTGGGAGTGGATGCATTTAGCAACGTTGTAGAGGGATGTGCAAGAAACTTGAGGTACTACGGTTTGCATCCATCCGTTTTGAGGGGAGATGCGAAGACCTTACCCTTCAAAGACTCATCCGTTAGCGGAATAGCAACGGACTTTCCATATCTGCAATCATCCAAAAGCTTTGGAAGTCTCGAAGAGCTTTATTGCAAGTCAATCCCAGAATTTGCCAGAGTTCTCCGTTTTGGTTGTAGAGCAGTCCTTGTATCCAACATCGACATTGAAGAGATTGTGGCAGAAAGCTTTGAAGTGCTTGAGGTGTTTAGGTATAGGGTCCACGGCAGTCTTACGAGGAGAATCTACGTCTGCTCAAACAGCAAAGGAAATAGCAAATGAGAAAAGCATTGATGGTGAGCAACGAACATGGCAAGAAAGACGAGGGTTTTACTGAAGAGCAGAGACAAGAACTCCCTTCGCTACTGGACATCGATAAAACATCCGCTTCGCGTTGCTTTAAACTACATCATCGTTGCGATATGCCGTGTTCTTCCATCGCTCTCCCTCAAGTGCTGGCTTTACAGGCGTATAGGTGTTAAAGTTGGAAAAAACGTATCATTTGGCCTCGAATCCACAGTTGACATCTTTTTTCCCGAACTTATAGAGGTTGGAGATAACAGTATAATCGGCTACAACACCGTTCTGCTTGCCCACGAGTTTCTTGTCGATGAACTCAGGGTTGGGGAAGTTAAAATTGGGAAGAACGTTACAATTGGGGCCAACTGCACGGTTTTACCGGGCGTAGAAATCGGAGACAACTCGATCGTTTCTGCGCACTCGCTTGTGAACTCTGACATCCCACCAAACGTCTTAGCGGGAGGTGTACCGGCTAAGGTGATAAGAGAGTTGAAACCTTGATTTTAATCGGTATTTATCCCAAAGGAAGCTAAAATTTGCAGGCATGGTGGAGAACTTCTGTTGAGTATTCTGCAAAAGATTTGGGGCAATTCTAGGATGCTACAACAAACAGTTTCACGAGATGTTGAAAATTCTTTTGAACTTTTTACATGCTATCGCCTCTTCCTGAAAACCCTCCTGTTGTTCTCAAGTATCTTGTTTACATTCTCAACGCCAGCCCCTCTAAGAATTTTTCTTGCAAATTCATCGTTTATGAAATCGCTGGGAGAGTGAGCATCCGTATTGATAACTAAGCCACATTTCGTTTCGGCAGCAACTTTTGCGATATGTCCATTTGTCAAACAGTGCCCCTTTCTTGCAGATATTTCGAGGTAAATTCCGTTTGATGCGGCAATTTCTGCAATCCTGATGTCTATGAGTCCTGGGTGTGCGAGGATATCGATCTCCTCCTGTACAGCAGCCTCGTTTGTACCCTCTTCAACTGGCTCTACTATAGTTTCTCCGTGTACAATCACTATTTCCGCCCCTTCTTTCCAAGCGAGTTCTACAGCCTTTCCAATGAGTTTTGGCGGGACGTGGGTAATCTCAACGCCGAAGAGCAGCTCAACGCCATAGTCGTCCCTTAAGTCCTGAAGTTTTCTCAAGCACTCCATTATAATCGGAATGTTTGAAAAATCCGCATGATCCGTTATTGCAACACCCTCATTGCCTATTGCAGCCATACGCCTCGCAATCTCTGAAGGTATAAGCTCTCCATCGCTTAGCGTCGAGTGGACGTGCAAATCAAACATGCGACAAAGTTAAATAGGCAGGTGAAAAACCTTTCTACGTGGCAGGAATAAAGAGACTCGTGCTGGATGTGTTAAAGCCTCACGAGCCTGACAACGTTTATTTTGCTCTTAAGCTCAGCGAGTTGCCGAACGTGGAAGGTGTGAACGTAAGCCTTGCGGAAATAGACCAAAATACCGAAACGCTGAAAGTAACGATTGTTGGAAACAACATGAATTTCAATGCTATAAAAGAGGTCATCGAAGATCTTGGCGCTGCAATCCACAGTGTTGACGAAATTGTCGCAGGCAAGGTGTTGGTTGAGGCCGTTAAAACGGAACAGGATTGATTTGGTTAATTGATCATTAAACAAAAATCATGTTCGCGGACAGCACTACTGGTACAGTCTGATAGCAGTGGCGAGGATATCGGAGGACAAATTCAGGTGAGAAGTGACATTGCAGATGAGATATCACAAACTCGTAACAATACACAGCGGAGAAATCTGGATAACAATTGCCGTCCAAGCAAAGGTGACCAAATTCCAATCAATCAAATCTACTACTCGCAATATTACTACACCTACGCAACCGTCAGGCCAGAGCTACGAGCAGTATGAACCTGGCAAGGAAGCTCATGCTGCTGCAACTATTCCTGCATATAGTGAAATATCTCGACACTGCAACGAGGTTTAGTGCGAGTACTGCAGAATTTTTCCGATTATGTATCACTGCAGCATTAGAATGTAATGTTGGGAGCTATAACTTAGTTTTTTAATTGGCAAATCTTTAAATAAAATTAAATTATAAAAAAATTAAAGCTGAAAACTACCAATACCAAGACTCTCATTCGTGATCTTCATACTTTCTTCTTTGCTTGCCATATCGAACATTGCCCTTATCGCATCTATGTTTTCGGGTATTACTATCGCCTCCTGAGGTATCGCTTGAGTCAAGTAAAGTTCGTTGTCAACGATTGCTATGCTGTCTTCCCACACAACGTTCTCAAACAAGTCATAGCGAAGCCTTAGTTCTCTTGCAAACTCTACGATTTTTGCTGTAGATGTGAAGCCATCATTGCTTGATACGAGCATTATTCTCGGCTCTGCTCTTAGCACTTCGACAACGTCTTCTGGTTTTGCCTGCTTTTCGAGTTCTATGTTCAATGCGTGTACATGCATGAGCGTGGTTGGAACTTTGAAAGCTACGGTTGTTATATCGACGTCAAGAACAGTCTGAACGTCGGGGCCGTGGTGAGATGGCAAGGCTATCGGATCGGGCATAATACCGTTAACGAGACCCTTCTTGTCTTCCTTCGGATCAACAACGCGCCTTATCATTGTCGCCCTTACCTTCTTAATACCGAAGTTCTGCTTTATGATGTATAGCAGCCTCGTCAAACCTGTCGTGTTGCAACTCACAACTCTCACGTAGTTCTTTCCAACAGCCTGCTCGTAGTTTGCAAGAGCATTAAAAGATACCTCAGCAACGTTCTTTTTCTCCCCTCCTTGGAATATTGCCTTTATTCCGGCTTTCTCGTAGTACGTTGCCTTGTTTTCCGCTCCAACTTTTCCAGGGCTGCAATCAACAACAATATCTGCCTTCTGGATGAGATCCTCTATCGTTCCCTCAATGGGAAGCCCAGCTTTTTCGAAAATCTCAACCCTTTCGGGAATTGCAGTGTAGAGCTTATAACCCTTCTTTACAGCAAGTTTTGCATCAAAATCCGGCTTGGTTTTCGTAACGCCTACGACTTCCATATCTTTCTGGCGGCTTACCGCATCTGCAACGCGCTTTCCGATGGTGCCGTACCCGTTAACGGCAACCTTCACCTTCATTCAACCACCACCTTATGCCCGGTAAAATCCACGAGGACTATTCTCCCTGAAATCTCTCTAACTTCGCCAAAAATTCCAAAAAGCTTCAGTCTTCCATTGTTCACTTCTATTCTAACGACGTCTTCCATTAAAACCTCGTTCCCTTTAACGACCTTTGACTCACACACACGGCAATGTCAGCGTCATACGTTAAAAATCTTTCTCGTTAACCTTCAAAATTTTTGATTTCAACGAAATCGTTTGCGAGCATTTTTCAATAATCTTCCCAAGTAAAAAAGACGAGCTAATTCGAGCTGTAGGAGACTTTACGCCATCGACGCAACGATTGGTGTAATAAAGGTCTCAATTATTGCAGCTACAAACAGAATCGGCACAACCCTTTTTATGCATTTATCCAATGCGCGCCGGAAGTCCGCTCTTAAATTGACGTCTTCGGCTCTTAACTTTTTAACAAACCTCTCACCGAGCCACAGTCCATAGCTGCATGCGAGCAGTATGGCCGGTATTTCAAGAATACCGTGGGGGATTAGATAGAGCAAAACTTTGCCGAAGCCGAGTTCGAGTCCCTTCACGTATACAACAAGTCCTATGAGGTACCCGTTTATAACTATGAAGCTTAGTGGAAAAATACCGAAAAATATGCCTGCTGCGGTAGCGACTAGAGCTTTTAATGAGTTATTAATGAAGATGAATGCGAACACTACGAGAGGATCAGCTTTTTTAATTATGTCGAATCCTTGGAAAGTAGTTTCTATCTTTTTTTCCGCCTGCTTTACATCCAAAGAGGCGTGATAAGCGCCACCAGCAATTGAGGCTATGAATACGATGCTTATGATGACTAAATGCTTAACGAATTCCATAATTAAGTTTTGTACTCATGGCATATATAATTAAACTTGGAAGGTCATGCGAAGCGAATCTCTTAGCCCGGGAGCCAGACCAAGAACAACAAGCACGAACTTCACGAAATTGATGAGCTTTTCGTCGTCTTTACTGGAATCAAGGACGTAAAGTATTGCCGCAAACACAAATACCTTTGTTGGTATCATTATCCACGGCCCGAAAGCTGAGATTAAAAATCTTGGCAGAACGTGAAGTTCCCAGTAACCAAGGAACGTTACTCCAAAAAATGTGGCCCAACCGTCAACCATGTGTGAAAAAAAGACAAAACAACTTAGAGAATTACTCATTGGCCTATACAACTTTGAAGTAATGAATTTGTAGGCTGCAGAAAAAGCTGCAGCAAGGAGGAGCGATGTAGGCAAAATCCAAGCATTCACGACTTCAAGCTTTGCAAATAGAATTGCAAGGACAACGCCAGATAATGCTAAGCCGGGTATGGAGTAGTGAAGCCAGTACTTTTCCCCTCTCAATCTTATCGAGAGTAGGAGCGTTGGAAATGCTATGCAAAAGATCATCACGTATATGAGGGGAGTCATAAAGAAATAAGAGAGGGGAGGTTGCAAAAATCCCGCATCTTCCACAACTCTAACAGATGAACCCAGAAGTATAAAGGGGACATTACCGACAATAAACTTTTCATCGAAATCTATTTTTTTTCTTAGGACTTTATAAATTAATATTGCTGCAAGTACAAGAATTACTGCCCATGTCATTGTGTTGACGGGATTGTAGCCCTGCTTGTATACTATTGAATCAATGTAGTACTTTTTGACGAAATCCCACAGCATAGACAATATTCTGCCTAGTTTTAAAGTTATCTGTTACGCTTCGATTTTTGACTGCGAATAATGGAAAAACATTCACAGTTACAACAGCTTAGGATAAAAAAATTGGACAAAATTACTTGACACCGAAACATAACCCACCATTAAAGACCCAAAGCGGACAGAAGAGTTTCCTGCAAGAATATTTTGATATATATGTTTTTTCCATCTCACACCAGTATATCTCCACCTCTATCACCTCTAAAGCGAGTGGATCGTATAGAGCTACCCATACTTAAAAGTGGCTGAAATACGCATGGTGATGAATCACTCTCTCAACTCATTTAGAATTGCTCGAGCCTCCTCAGCATTTTTCGGGCTTAGGATACTGAGGATCTCTGAACAAATTAGCATGATCGCTCTTCTATGGTGGAACTTACTCTTGTGAATGTGAGAAGGAAAGACTCCATATTCTTTGTATGCCTGAAATTTGGACATACCTGCAAGCTCGAATAGATTTTTTATACAGAAGAGCGTTGAATGGATAACAATAATTTCCTTTTTGCGCATGCACAGTCAATTGCGGTAAAAAATAAAACGTTTTTCAAAAATATTAATCGGTATTAAATTATATATTATCAGTAACCTTCATAGAGTCTGCTACAAAGGTACCTAGATAGGTTTGCATTTTCAAGGGCATCGCAGACCTCATTTACGTTGTAGCGAACCCTTTGCAACTTAAGTCGCACCTTCTCGGTATCATATATCGCATAGGCAGCTCTTGCGTCCCCATCTCTTGGCTGGCCAACACTTCCCGGATTGAAAAAGAACTTTCCGTTTTGCTCTCTTGCAAATTGAATGTGGGTATGCCCAACTACTATGTGTTTGTTTGTTTCGGCAAGAAATACGTCTATTGCGGGATCATCCGGAAATATGTAGACAATGTAGGCAGCTTCACCACTTGCTGGCATTCCGTGGTAAATCTTGAAGTATGGAGTTTCAATGCTTAGGGGGAGCTTTGAAAGCCATTGCAGATTTTTATAGCTTAGAACGTTTCGAGTGTATATTCCCGCTTCCATCGCTATAGCGTTCATGCCTGAAAAATCTGCATTTACGACAGCTATGTCATGGTTTCCTGCCACGCTCGAGATGTCCTCTCTTATAAACATCTCCACGACTTCGTTGGGGAAGGGATAGTAACCGACAACATCTCCCGCTGAGTATATCTCGTCGCGGTGGTTGAGTTTCTCCATGACTCTCTCCAAAGCCGGTAGATTTGCATGAACATCGGAAATTATACCAACCTTCATACTCTGGACGTTACGAGCTTGATTATGACGAACGCAGCGAGAGATGAGAGGGATATGCCGAGTAGAAAAACGTCTGCAGGTGGAAAGCTGTTGTTGCTTAACCAAAGAATTCCATTAACAACACAGATTGTTACAAAGGTCGCGATTGATGAAAGCAGAGCACCTCCAGCAAGTAAATATGGCATTTCTACACCTCTATTTTCGAGAAAGACCGAAGAGGTTATGAAGAACAGCGTAAAAGCAAAAGCAACGTAGTGGGCTTGGAGGTATACTTCCTTTGTCATAATTATACCATAAAAACCGTAAGCCCAGAGAAGGATTACGAAACCAAAGGCGAAGGAGAACGCGAGATGCGCGTACAGCTTTCGGAGAACATCGCTTTGATCCATGCTTGAACTTCAGCTTTTAAAATTTAAAAGTTTACCTACCGTAGCTTTCAAGGAGTTTAAGAACTTCTCTATTCTTACTAACGTAGTTTCTCAGCAGATCAGCAGTCATGTATTCAACCATGTACTGAAGTCTATCTTTGCTCTCACAATCGTCGAAGTAGTCGAGGGATTCCTTGCTTGCAAGAGCGTACTCCCTTATAAGCTCGAGTGTCTTTGCTACAGCCTCCTCAAAGCCATAACGCTCCTCGTATATCATCGGCAACGTTTTTGACTCGAATTCAGACTTTTTGTCTTCGAAGATTTCGAGATACTCTAATAAATCATCAACGAGTTGATAGGCAATGCCAAGGTTGTTTCCGTAATTAAAAAGATATTCTGCTGCCTTTTTATCGTCGCATACTATTCTGCATGCATTTTTCGCACTGTATGAGAAGAGAGATGCGGTTTTTGCAGCTATGCACCTGAAGTAATCTTCTTCTCCAAACTCAGGGTCTTTTATGCTGTCGATGTCCATTATCTCTCCTTCTGCCATCATCATTCCAAGCCTTGCGAAATCTCTAACGACCTCCTCGCCATAGATGGATAAGAGCTCGACGGATTTAGATATAAGCCAGTCCCCAACGAGTATTGCAATGGAGGTATTATACTTTATATGTAAAGTTTCAACATTCCTTCGTCTCATGCCGCTGTCTATGATATCGTCATGAACTAGGCTAGCTGTATGGATCAGTTCGACTGTTAGAGCAACGTTTAGAACATCATCGTAGCTACCACCGCATAGTTTTCCGCTGAGAAGAACGATAATTGGGCGTGTTCGCTTTCCTCCAGCTTTAATTAAATACTTAAGAGCTTTTTTAACCTTTGGTATTGCGTTCTCCTTCTCTACAAGTTTATTGAGCGCCTCACTGACAACTCTGTACTCTTCCCATTTTTCAATCATTGCCATTTGAATTCTTAGAATAGTTTAAACATTTTACTTTTTTGCCTTAATAACAACATTTCGATGTTTGCGTTTAAGAGCGATAAGTGTGTTTTGGTAGCAAACAATAACTCAGAAACTAAAGATTTCAGTAAACTTAATTTAGTGCAAATTTTGCCTACTTTTATGCTCTCAAAACTGAAAATGTACGCAGATTTTATAAAAATTGAACATACCCTGTTTGCCCTTCCGTTCGCTTACGTGGGAGCGATTCTTGCAGCTCATGGATGGTTCGGGTGGAGGTTATTTTTTCTAATTCTTACAGCTTTCACTGGAATGAGAACAACTGCTATGATTCTCAACAGAATAATAGACAGAGAAATAGATGCCCTTAACCCTCGCACCGCAATGAGGCACATTCCAGCTGGCTTGATAACTCTAAGGGAAGCGTACGCAATCCTTAGCGTTGCTTTATTGGTCTACTTTAGTTCTGCCTACCTCATAAATGGGACTGCGTTTATGCTATCGCCCCTTCCTGTAGTAATTGCTTACGTCTATCCGTATCTAAAGCGCTTTACTTGCCTAACGCACTACGTTCTTGGTTTAACTCTTGCGTTTGCACCGCTTGGTGGATGGATTGCCGTAACGGATTCTTTCAATCCATTAAGCAGCGAGCTAGTACCTTGCTTGCTGGGGATAGCTGTGATGTTCTGGGTTGCTGGTTTTGACATAATATATGGGCTGCAAGACCTCAACTTTGACAGGAAATACGGTTTACACTCCATTGGTGCACACTTTGGGGTTAGAATAGCCCTTATAACTTCGGCTCTTAATCATCTACTATTCTTCTGTTTGCTAACGCTGTCCCTCTACATCTATGGCATCAGGACTTCGATAGCCGGTCTTTCTGTCATTGCGGCATTGCTCGTTTACCAGCATGCAATAGTTAGAGAGCATAGCGAAAAGAAAATACAAATAGCTTTTTTCCACTCGAACGCTGCAATAAGCGCATCCCTTCTTGTATTCGTTCTCGCTAATTTTATCTAATTTCATTTGAGCAGTTTAATCAACCTTCTCATCCCCCTTACTGAAAGTTTTGCGCTCCTCTTTGATTCAATAGCTACTACCTTCGGAAGGAGTAGCAACGTTGTGAGTCTTTTACCTTCTTGTATAGCCTCAATAAACTTGTGTTCTACTTCAATCCATCTGAACTCGTCCATTATCATGGATTCGAACTTATCAAGTTCATCGTTAACCAAGCAATCATAGAGAATCTCTGCAGACCTTAAAGATGGTACGTTTCCTTCCCCCAGACCGCTAACACAGCCTATAGCTTCTCCAATGCCTACAATATTTTTGCTTACAAAGGGCTTGCACTTTGACGGTGGTAGCAGCCTTATTTTACCTTTGCACTTGCATATTTCGTGATCTTTTCTGAACTCAAACTCCTCTCTGAGCTTTTTTATTAGCTCTGTAGCTTTCGTTTCATCTATATCTCCAGCTCCTACGTGCCACCTGTTATTACCCAGTGGAAACGCCCATGCGTAACCTGTTTTGCATGCGTACACGTATATATTTTCCTCAGCTCTGTGCTCCTCAATTGTTTGAATAGTCGGGTAGATTTTATCCTCTTTAATGGCTGGAAGTAGCGCCCTTCTGTGTCCTGTAGAATCAACTAGTATATCAGCTTCAATCTCCTTGAACTCAATTTCCTTCCATACATCTTCGAGCAGCTTTTTCTTATCAAAAATTACAACATTTTTATTTTTAAATTCAATCTTATTTGTTATCACGTACTCGGGCCTGGCAAGCACGTAATCCTGCAAGTCAATTCCTATTTTCTTGTAAATTTTGTTTGCCTCTCTATACATTATTCCCCATGCGCACTTGCAGTCCGGCTCCTTTCTTATATCTTTGATTCCAACTTTAAAGCCCGACTGTTTAAGTAATACGTAAAGAAAGCTTCCAGCAGTTCCTGCTCCGTATATCTGTACTTTATCGATTGGGTCAGCATCTGAAATGTTATTAGCTCTACCGCTAATTTTGCGTTCCGATCTCTTCATCGCTTTTTCGGCATTTCAATGGTTTTAAACATTTACCCTTTTGTGGTAAGAATTTTATAGTGCCTTAGCGGTAGAGCACTGTGGGCAGATTCGAAGAACTTCTTGAAAAGCTTAAGAAAAAAGAAATAACAAAGGAAGAGTTGCTAGAACTTAAAAGTCTTGTTGAAAGCAGGATAGAAGAACTTGAAAGAAGAGGAGAATGCGAGAAAGCTCAGAAAGAAGCAGTAATACTTGGTATAGTTGAGGGATTGCTGCAAAAGGAAAGGTAGGTGTTTGCTCCAGCGGCATGTGTAACTTTTTCCTCCATGAGCGTACCATCAACGTCGTTTGCCCCATAGTTCAAGGCCACTTGGGCAAGTCTTTCACCAAGCATTACCCAATATGCCCTTTCACTAGCGAAGTTGTACAAAACTATGCGAGAAACGGCTACGGTTTTTAGGATATCGATGGGGCTAGTTTTCTCCTTACGAGCCCTCTTTCATGAGTGCAGTGTTCTCGGAATGGAATACGAGGGTATGAACGCAAGGAAGCCCCCAGTTTCTTCTTGGAGTTTCCAGAGCTTGTATAAGTGCTTTGCTCTGTGTTCAAAGCCTTCAATGTGGCCGAAGAGCATGGTAGCGTTGCTTTTTATGCCTAGCTTGTGGGCAGTTCGCATCACCTCAAGCCATTCATCACTCTTAGCCTTGTTTGGACGTATTACTTTCCTGATGCTATCATCTAAGATCCCAGCTCCCCCACCTGGCATCGCTTGCAAACCGGCATCTTTCAACCTCGAAAGCACCTCTTTAACCTACACTTTTCGAGTTTGGAGAGGAAATGAATTTCCTTGCAGTTAACGCCTTGATAACAACGTTTGGAAATCTACTCTTTTACTCTTTATTTCTGAAAACATTTCTTCGAAGTATTCCAGGCTGACCTCTGGATTATGCCCCCAACGATATGGAGTTCCGTTGCACCAGCCCTAACCGCCTCTTCAGCTTTCTTTACTCTCCACGCTCATTAAATAGCCGTTGGCGCTGTAAAACGCACACAGCTTGCACTTTGAAATGCAACGTTTATATAGTTGATGTATCCGTTGACGACAAAGGTAACGTATCTTATTTAAAGCGTCGGCCCTCTCGCCGAGCTCATGAAGGCTGAGGTTAAAAAGCCCCTATCTTTCTTGGTGTCCACTTCTCCACTTCTCGATCTCCTCCCTCATCTCTCTAATCTCTTTTCTTAGTTCCGTATTGCTTCTGAAGAGAAAGTCGCTCATCATTCCAAAAATTATTACTTGCAAACCTGAGATTATGAGCAGTGTTGTGAGAATCGCGAGAAGGTAGTGGCTTACGTTTCTGAACCACTCGTAGACGACGTAACCACCCATGAGAACTCCACTGACGATTAATGCTAACCCTAGGAAGTAGAAGTACCTTCCTGGGCTGTACCTTTTTAATAGCTCGTATATCGTAGTTGCAATTCTAAAACCGTCCTTTAGTGGGTGGAGTTTTGTTTTACCTCCCCTCTTTCTGTACGTTATCGGTACCTCCATTATCCTGAAGCCCTTGGCTATCGTTTCAACAGTAAGCTCGGTCTCAACCTCAAAGCCCGGCTTTCTCAGTTCGACGCTCTTATAGACATCCTTGGTTAGAGCTCTATAGCCTGAAAGTATGTCGTGAAGTTCTACGCCATAAACGAGTCGGAAGAAGAAGTTTAGGATCTTGTTCCCAAGTAAGTTTAGCCTCGTGAACGCCCCTTCTTCGAAATTTGCAAAACGATTGCCAACAACGTGGTCAGCAACATCCCTTCTTATCGGCTCTAGCAGTCTGTTTACCTCTTCAGGCAGGTAGCTGCCATCCCCATCAACTACCACTACTACATCGCTGTCTATCATCTCAAAAGCCTCTCTGATTGCCTGCCCCTTACCTCTTCCCGTTTGTATAACGACTTTTGCACCCATTCTTTCTGCAATTTCCCTCGTTCTGTCAGTACTCCGCCCATCTATGACGAGGATGTCTGTAAAACCGCACTTTATGAAACCCTCAATTACCCAGCCTATGTTCGCCTCCTCGTTGAGCGTTGGTATCAGTATGCACGTGTTCATGCTATAGTCTTAATATCTTAAATATGCTTAAAATCGGAAAACCCATAATTTTGTCCATACCCTTCTTATCGATTATGACGCAGGCACACTCAATCTTAGCATCCTTTTTTGTTGCGTATTCCGCCACCTCTTTTATAGTCGAGCCAGTTGATATTACATCATCGACGATAACACACCTCCTTTCATCAATTTTGGCATAGTTCCCGCTTAGTATTCCTCCAGATTGTGGCTTGCCTTTCTCCCACTTTAACTTCCTTGGATAGTACATTGCAAGCTTGCAACCGAGCTCTTCTGCAACCATAGTTGCTATTGGCAGACCGCTCGTTGCCACACCAATGACGACTTCTGGTTGGGCAACTTCCCGAATCATGTCCGCCATTATCGCAGCTATGCCTCTCATGCGGAATGGAGCTGCTAGGCTCCGCCATTCAATGTATATGTCTGCCGGTGTCTCCTCCTCACTCTGGGTTAACAGCCATAAAGCTGTCTCGCGAGAAACGTTGAGCTCGTCAGCAATTTCGCCAGTTGTTAGCCCCCTTTCCTTCAGCTTCCTTGCTCTCTGAACCAAATCTTCGATTTTTCTCACTTTTAACCCTCCTTAACACTGCCTCACTTCCACATACCGGACAGACATCATCCTTAAGCCTTCTTCCACACCCCTTACATACCTTAACCCATTTAAAAGCTTTGGAAATTCCGGGGTGAATTACAGTTTCTATATTAATTCCGAAAAGTTTTGCTACGTTCTGGATCGAGTAATCGTCTGTAACAAGGACGACTTTCTCACCCGCATTCGTCTTATCAAGGGCTAGGGCTATAAGCTTCACGTCCGTTTCTGAGAGCTTGTGAACGTCTCCAGTCTTTTTCGCAACTTCCAAGACTTTTTCAACGCTAGTTTTGCTGGCCTCCTCAACTCTGACGTTGTGGAGTGAGAGGTAGAGCTTCGAATCTTCATCCTTTATTTCTTCAACTACTTCGGGAATCGTTACCGCATTTCCGTGTATTTTCCGCAGGAAAACGACGCTTGAGTCTATTACGTAAACGACCACGGTGAAAGTTGGAATGGGAAAACTTATAACTTTGCCGACAACTGAGACCTAAGCTTGAGGTGAGTTAAGTAGATTTATTCCAAGCACCCGAGACAACAATCGGAAAGTTTTTTAAATAAAGTCTTAGATTAAGAACATGCGCAAGGGTTTGCTAATTCTGCTTGGAGCACTCTTACTGTTAACGCCCGCATCAGCCCGGGTTGTGCTTAATGAGAGTTTCGAAGGGAGCTTTCCGCCGGGTGGATGGGAAACTCCCTGGAAGGAATGGAAAAGAAACGATAGTGCTGAGCTTGAGAACTACGCAGGAACCGGATACTGCGCAGCTATAAATCCTGGCGAATATGTGAGTGACTTTCTTAGGACGCCAAGCATAGATCTAAGGGGTTACATAAGCGCAAAAATTGAATTCAAAACGTATTATAACCATGGTAACGATTTAGCGGAGATCTGGGTGAGCACGGATGGGACATATTGGACTTTGCTTGAACGATGGAATACTAATAAAACCGGAACGTGTGAGTTCGACTTAACTCCCTACGTTGGAAATGAAACAGTATACGTAGCATGGGCTTATAGCGGATCTAAAGGATGGTGGGAGATCGATGACGTTAGGGTAACGGCAGAAACTGCGGCAATTCCGGAATTTCCGGGCTTTGCTTTGGTTTTGGCAGTCCTAGCATCTATCCTTGGACTACTGCTGAGACGTTAACCGCTTTCAATTACTATGTCGTACTCCGATAGCACGAGTTTGTCGTAGTAGGTTGTGAAGTTAGCGGTATTCCCGCTAAACTCGCTGTTTCCGGGCAAAGTTTCAAAGAAGTCGTACCAGAGTTCTGCATACGGCGATTCCACAGTTATTGTAACGTTTCCCGGTCCATCGTAAACCTGAAAGCTGGTCGAAGTTGTGTTGAACGTCAGTCTGATACTTCCCTCACCAGAAATTGAAAAATCCTGCACGTATCTGTTTACAACTACAACCACTATAGTTTCGGTATCTCCAGAAGGAGAGGGTTTGTACGACTTATGAACGAATATCCTTGGATATTCTACCGCCCTTTTGTATCCATGGTTGTTCTCCCAGACAGCTCCGTTCTCTAAAACTATCTCGATGTCTTCATACTTGTAATTCAGGGATTTAACGTACCCCTCGAAAACAGGTATCGAATTTTTAACGACACGCAAATACGTCTCATTCGCAATCCAGAACGAACCGTGCAGCTCAACCTGTATGCTTTGCAAAGGAGCACCGCCGTAGGTTGAGGAGGCAAGAACGTTTTGAATTCTCTTAAAGCTCTGCCTTAGCCCCTCAGCTTTAAACTTCGAACTTGTATCTTCAATCATGCTATGCGTGTGCATGTACGCATATGAGATCGAAACGATAACGACTCCGAGGATGAGCAGGTATCCAACGGTTTCCGAAACTCCCTTAGAATCCATTTTTTTCATTTCAGACTCACCTCATAAAAGATTACGTAGGAATTAGCGGTGATGTTTATCTCATTTCCAGATGCAGAGTAGTTGAGTCCGATACTGTCAAAATAATCCTTCCACGCTTTGGCATTGCTCGTTAATATCTTTATCGAACTTCCCCGAATTAAGGTGATGTTTTCGAGGCTTAGAATAATTTGGCAAGTTCCCCGCCCAGCGAAGGATAGATTTCCGCTGAAAGAAATTATTGGCATGGTTAGCTTTTCATCAAAGTAAACGCTTGGATACGAGAGCATGTTCACGGTTTCCCCCCTCCTCTCAATTATCGCTCCATTTTCAAAGACGAGCTCCCAATCCCTTCCAGATATGCTAATTGAGGAAACGTTGTAGCTTACTCCATCAACTACTATGATGGGTTCATTCCTGAAGCTTATCGAAACACCCGTCAGCTTGATTGTTGCTGTTGCTTTTGGCTCTACACCAGTCCTAATTCTGTCTATCTTATCCTTCAGCTCCAGCAGGTCAAAGTAGGAATTTCTGTATCTTATGTACTCCTCACTCTTCGAAATCGTTGGGTATGAAGATACGTAGAGAAAAGCTACGGTAATAGTTATAATTCCAAGAATCAACGCAGCTCCAACAACTTCTGATGATGCCCTCATGAAATTGTCACCTTCGGCTTTTCAACTTCTGAGCACCTCAAATCAATCACGCTAAGGTTTACGGTTTCTATGCTGACAAACGGGTAGGGCATGTAGGTAACGTTGCTAACTCCAGGCACGTCGAGCTGGTAATCGCCCGATTCGTTAGCTTTAACCTTAAAAACGAGCTCCACTTCATCGCTTATGTAGACTTCGGATACGTTAAGCCTTATAGCGTTACCATAGGCCGTATCAAAGACCTCTGGACTGCCAACGCTTGCGTTTCCCTTAGAGCTAACGCTAACGTCAACCAGTTCAAGATCGTACGGAACGACATCCGTAATCGTTACGTTCTTCGCTGCTATTTTGAAGGCTTTTTCAATGTCTTTGTAAGCATCAATCAACTCTTCAAAACTCGTTGCGGTATAGAAGCACTTTTCGTCCTTTCCGGGTTTGTAGCTTGCGATATCTCTAAGGAGATCTTCATCAGCATCGTAACCAAAGGCAATCGTGCAGATTGAGATGTTTTCATTGCCAATCTTTGTACTTTTTATCTCCTCAGCTTTCTCTATGATTTTATTCTTATTGGTTATGCCGGTTGTAGGCCTTCCATCGGAAAGAAAGATGATGAGTGGCTTCGTGCCTACAATATACGTTGTGTTTTCGTTGATGGTCTCGTTTGCATAGACAAGAGCGTCGTAGAAGTTCGTCATCCCCCCAGCCTTTAGACCCTTTATTATGCTTGTAACATTCTCAACGCTGGTTGTGAGGTTGTGGAGATATGGAGAGCTGTTGACCACATACCAATATGCGGAGGTGTTAAAGCTAACGAGTCCAACGAAGTCCTTATCGCCTAGATAACCATTGAATGTTACCGCCGCTATTTTAGCCGAATCAATTTTCGATATATCGACGATCCCTTCATAGAAAGTTGAGTCGATGCGGGTTGGTACAACGTAGAGGGTGTGGTTTCCAGCGTGAACATCAGACTCTAAACATAACCCATTTTCACAGAAATCATTTTCAAACCACATAAAGAAATCATCCTTGTACTCATCTGTGAGATATGCCCAAAGACTAGAGTATTCATCATTCTCCGTGCATCCAGCTGGAAGACTCACGGAATTTGTCTCGAACGATGGAGTGTAGGTTGTTGAAAAAGTTGCAACCTTAACAAGATTTTTATAAATTTCCAAATGTAAATCTATGGTTTTGGGAACTGCTGCGATAACCTTAAAAGTCCAAGTTCCAATTTCGTTCCGACTTACTCTGTCAACGTAATACACTCCATTCTCAGAACTATTGGGAATTCTACTGCTTGCATATAGGGTTTCGCCATTCGGTTTCATTATCCATAATTTTACGGCATCATCTTTGTAAACGCAATCAAAAACTGGGAACCAGCCCCAGCAAAACGGGGAACCATCATACCACGGACTCAAGTCATCGTTTGTGTATGCTTTTATTATAATCCACCTGTTCCTGAATGCATCGTTCACGTTAAAAGTAATCGTCCATACGCTTGGTGTTATGTTACCCGAAAATGAATCGTAAAACGTGGGATCATTCATACTTCCAGAAGTATCCATTGTGTGAACGACTGTGAGATTCGATGCCCTCTCTTCGGTCATGAAGCCGCTGCCCTGAAGATAGACGTGAACCTCCGCAGTTTCTCCGGGAGCGACCTGCTGAGGAACAACGTACTTCTTTATTAGCAATCTGGGCTTAACAGAGGTGTTTTTCGTGATTGCAAGGGTTAGGCTATCTGTATCGTTTAAGTTGAAAACCGTATCAAAAACGGTCAGGCTAACGTTGCAGTAGGCTGTTTTGTTTGTAGCATCGTAGGTGCAGTAGTTCGTAAACTCGGTTTCATTCCACAATACTTTGATTCTTACCTCTGATTCATCCATATTTCCCTCAATTGTGCTCCCGTTCCAGAGTCTGATTTCCCATCTCCACCAGCCGAACGCTGAGGACTTTGAAACGTCGAATTCAGCGGTTTCGTTTGCAAGAACGGTTGAGGGTCTGGCAATTAAGACAGCCTTTGGAAAAACGGGAGATTTTCTTGTGTATTTGACCTCATGCCTGGCTGAAAGGCTGTAGGTGAAGCCTTCGGGTTCAAGGTTTAGTGTTAAAGCCCCCAGGCCCAGATACTTTCTGTACTTACCATCCCTCGATTCCAAGTATATGTAATTCCAGCCTCCAACTTCTTTAAATCCAGCCTTATAATCGTAATCCCCTATCTTATCCGGCATGTATATCTTCGCCCTAACGTAACCGTTTTTAGGGGAAATTGAAAATATGTCAACGAGCTGGGATGATATCTCGGAAGCTACGTCAGAAAACTGATTATCGATTACCTTTGCAGTTTGTACCTCTTCAAGCTGGTAGTTTAAGGTTGAGCTAATGAAAAAAACAAAGATTGAAAGAATCGACATCAGGAGGACGTATTCCAGAACGATCGAAACAGCTTTGGAATTCATACGCATCCCCCCCTCCTGCAAAGCATGGTCTCGTTGTACTCAATTTCTTGGCTCAGATAAACGATTTGTACGTTATAGCTGACGTTTTGATTTGCTCGGAAAACAGTAAGTTCGGCGTAAACGCCTCTCTGGGCATAAAGTAAATTTAGTTGTTTTTTTAGCGAGTCTGTAAAGTTTCTGTAAAACTCCCCCTTATCTAGCTTGTAATTGAAGAAAACGTAGTGAACGTCGTTTTCAGCAATGTCCTTGAGATTTCTTATTTCCTCCTTTGGAAAAACCATAAGCGTTCTTGAAGTTTCCATACCAGCCAGCACGTTTTGAGCGTGCAGTGCGGAGAGGGAGGCGATTATGCCAGCTACCACTAAAGAAAACAGGATGATCATTTGCCCCTTATCGCTTAAGCCGTCCATACTATCAGCCTCACCTCAACTGCTATTGGAGCATGATCGGGCAGCGAATCATCGTGGAATGGAGAAGTGGAGTTAAAATCTCCGTTCGTCAAAACCACGATTCTGCTTGCAGCAACCGCTTCGGGTGTAGGCCTGTTATCGATTAAGACCCTTGATTCAACCCTGCCAGTTGTTTTATTAACCCAGCGAACTTCAACCCTATAGTTTGCGGGCTTTATTAACTTCTCAAGTGAAGTTACGAACTCATCGTTGGGTTTGAAACTTGAATTTAGGCGAATAAGCATGCCCTTTAGGCTGTCGTTATAAAGCTTATCGCCGTCAAGTACCCGTAAAGTATCGTAAGCAAGTTGCTTAAGCTGAGCGTCGCTAAATTCGTTCCACATCGGAGACATTACAAGGGAACTCTGAAAGAGTGTGTACGTTACGATAAGCAGTAAAATCGCAGCAGTTATCCCTTCAAGCGTAAAGGTTTGAGCCTTTTCCCTCACCATACCTCCACCACCAGCTTGGCAACCAACCTGCCTGAAAGAAAATCGATGGAGTCTGTCCAGTAAACCGTGCCCACGAAGTTCTTAATTTTAATTTTAACTGTCACTTGGTCGCCATCCTGAAAACCTTTGGATTTCAAAAACGCATTTATAAGCGGGGTGAGATCGTTGTAGCCCAAGCCCTCGCTGGCGTTCAGGCAAGTAACCTCGTAATTTGATGGAAAACCGCCAAATCCTTGAGGGCCGGCATAAACACGAATCCATGCTTGGCTATGGGGGTTTACGTAGTCGGTAGTGCTGACGATAACGGCGTTAACGGGATAGGTTAAATCGATTGTTACGTTCTTTGTCACGTTGGGACTGGAAGGTGTAAAACTTACCACGTTCGTTAGATTTTCTAACTCATCAATCCAGACGATCCTTTCAAACCTGAGGACTTGTCCGGACGGAACTGGCCCCTCATCAAGGACAACGCTCCCGTTTGAATCTCTAAGTGGGATTCTTTTGTACGGAGTAGAATTTAGCATTTCAAGAGAAACGTGGAAATTGTACTCCTTGTTCGGTGTTTTCAGTCCCAGCATTTCCCTAACCTTTGTGTAGTTGCTGCTGATCGCGTCCCTCAAAGCCTTTATCTTTTTGTAGCTCAGATGGTTCGGTTTGATTGCTAAACCCGGCAAAAATGCGACGTTTGCATCGCTCCAGTGGTCTTCCCAGTCCGTTCCGTTTACCGTTCCATTGCTCCATCGTCCAGAAGTTTCGGCTAGTAGAACGGAAACCTTGTAAGCTTCCTGGCCCAGCGAAATTTCGCTCCTTGTTCCGGCAAAGACTGAGGGTAGGAGTTGAGCGATAAAGATGAACGCGAACATGAATATCGACACTCCGACGAGCAGGTCCAGGCTGAGTTTTCCCTTTTCCGATATCATTATTACTATTGTAGTTATTAGAAATTTAAAGCTTTCTTTGGTTGGTTTAAAGCACCCGTTAAAATCTTCTGTGTCAATTAGTTTCGAAAAAACGACTTTTGAATTCATCATTACTATTTGGAAAGAACTATAAATCAAAAATCGCATTTTCTATACGATGAGGCTTAAGCCTGGATTTTACTATCAGCTACTCCAGAAGTATCTCGATGGTGTTGACGAGGCTAAAATCCTCCAGGATTGGAGACCTAGTAGCTACGAAGATGTAATTCGCGAATACTGGATTTTCAGACCTCTAGTCAAGACTGTAATTACTTTCAATCGCGAGAGTGGGGAGAGAACTTACCACGTCGTTGAACCATTTCTGACAGAAGAGGAAGTATCGCTTCTCGACGAAATTTTTAAGGATCTTGAAGATGTACTGATTCTGAAGGATCTATCTCTTAACTACGAGGTAAAGGGGGCAATTCTTGCCAAGTCTTACATGGAAATACTCGATGAATATGGGGTTGTCGTCAGCAAGGAATTGAATGCAAAGTACCTTTACTACGTCTTTCGCGATTTTCTCGGTTTTGGTGTCATAGACCCCATAATGAACGATCCTTACATAGAGGACATACACTGCGATGGATATGGAATTCCCATCTACGTTTACCACAAGGAGTTCGGTAACATACGTTCCTATCTCGCTTTTACAGCCGAAGAACTCGACAGATACGTGCAAACACTTGTGCAGATGTGTGACAAGCACATAAGCCATGGAAATCCGATAATAGATGCCACACTTCCCGATGGGAGCAGGTTGCAGGCAACCTACGGCGTTGACGTTACGCCAAGGGGTTCATCGTTTACAATAAGGAAGTTCACAGAAGATCCCTTTACACCCATCGACCTCTTAAGCTTGGGAACGTACACAGCTGAGCAACTCGCTTACTTTTGGATGGCGGTTGAAAACAAGCTTAACGTGATGATCATAGGTGAGACTGCAAGCGGTAAAACTACGACGCTCAACGCTTTGCTCATGTTTATTCCTCCAGAAGCGAAGATCGTTTCGATAGAAGACACGAGGGAAATAGCGCTAATGCACGAAAACTGGGTTGCTGGAGTCACTAGGCAGGCTATAGGCGAGGAAGAGAAGGAAATAGACATGTACGATTTGCTTAAAACATCTTTAAGGCAAAGGCCAGACTACATAGTAGTCGGAGAAGTTAGGGGCAGGGAAGCGCAAACCCTCTTTCAGGCAATGTCAACCGGTCATGCGGCATACGCGACTCTTCACGCCGGAGATGTTCAGCAGGCAATATACAGATTGGAAAGCAAGCCTTTGGAAGTTCCAAGGAGTTTAATTCAATTTCTCGACATAGTTGCCGTACAGATTCAGTGGACTAAGGAGGGCGTGAAAAAGAGGAGAGCCAAAGGCGTTTACGAAATTCTCGGCATAGATCCAGCAGACAAAAATCTATTGATAAACGAAGTGTACGCTTGGGACCCCTACGTTGATGGCTACAGGCTCGTTGGCAGCATGAAGAAGCTTGAGAAGATAGCAATGGCAATGGGAGAAGAAGTCGAAGTTACGATGGAAGAAATGTACAGAAGAGCAGAATATCTAAAAAGACTCCACGAATTGGGTATAAGGGATTACAAGGAAGTAACGAGGATGATTCACGCTTATTACAGGAATCCAGACGAGGATTTTGGTTTCATAATTGATGAGGGCAGGAAGTACGGTGGGTATTATGAAGCTCTGGCAAAAAATTTGGCAAAGGAGCGAAGCTGACGTTTACGTAAAGAGTTTTGATGTCTACGCTCCTAAGTTTCTCGTAAGGTATTTTAGAAAGAGGTATAAGCTTGATAAAAACAGATACCATGAACTCGAGAAAAACCTGCGCAGCTGCAGGTTTCCTGTGACTGTTCCTAAATACCTTGCAATTGCAACGTTTTATCCCTTGCTTTTATCCCCTGCATTCTTCCTGATGGGTTATGGAATAGGCATCCTTATAGCATCTTACTTTGGTTTTGAGGCTTTACAGTGGATTGTAGCGGTTCTGATGGCAGCAGTTCTGACAATATTAACACGTTTCCTCATACTTGTTTATCCGAAGCTGTACGCATCGCACAGGAGGAGGCAAATTGAAGTCGTTTTTCCCCACGTCGTTAACATGATGCTCGGAATGTCCAAGGGCGGCATACCCGTACTTGAAATGTGCAGGGTTATAGCAGAGGAGGTTTCGGTTACGGGAGAAGTGGGAAAGGAGTTTGCTGCAATAGTGAACGGTGTTGAGATGTTTCATAAGGATTTAATCTCAGCGATGAGGTACGTTGCATCAACTACACCATCTCAGCGATTTGCCGACTTTTTGGAGGATTTCGTGAGTGTAATAGAAGGGAGTGGGAAGTTAAGCGAGTTCCTCGACTTTAAATCCAAACATCTGATGGATGAGAGGGAGAAGTACCAAGACCTTTTCCTGAACAGCCTCGGAATACTTGCGGAAATCTACGTTGCAGCGCTTGTTGTTGCCCCACTCTTTATGCTTATAATTTTAGTTGTAATGGGCATGCTTGGCAATGCGACGATGCAGTTTATGAAACTCCTAATATACCTCTACATGCCCCTCGGTGGCCTCGCGTTTATTTGGCTGCTTTCTTCAATGATGGGGGAGCAAGAAATAAAGTGGACTGGGGAGAGAATAAGAAAATCGAGACTGATCGCAAGGATTTCGGATAATGGGAGAAAGCCCGGTTTTACGTATCCGAGTCCGCTAAAGAGGTTCAGCCTTCGAATCTCTAAGTTTCTGAAGGCGTTAATTGGCGATCTTGGTATATTCGTTTACAAACCTGAGTACTCGTTTTACTTTACCCTGCCAGCTTTTGCAATTCTGCTGCTGTTTTTACATCTTAACATAGAAACGGCCTTCATTTTCTTTCTAATTATAACTGTTGCCCCCTACGCCGTTCTTGTCGAAGTGAGAAACAGAAGGGTTAGGAAAATAGAGGAATACATCCCTGACTTCTTAAAGCAGCTCGCAAGCTTAAACGAAAGCGGGCTGAACATCGTATCGGCTATAAGAATTCTGTCCGCATCGAATCTTGGTGTGTTAACGTCCGAGATAATAAAGATAAGGAAGGACCTCGAGTGGGGAATGCTGCTTAGCGATGCTTTAAAGCGATTCGAGAGAAGAGTTGGAAGTATGGTGGTTACGAAGGTGACGTCTATCTTACTTAGAGCAATGGAAGCTGCCGGCACAGTAAAGGATGCTCTGTTTACAGCAGCGACCGATGCACAGCTCTACCTTGAGCTGAGGAACAGAGTAAGGAATGAGATGTTCGTTTACATCGTTGTGATTTACATGACGTTCGGAGTTTTCCTCTTCACGATTTTCGTGCTCAGCAAGAACTTCGTGGAGATATTCTCGAACATGAACGTACCTTCAACGGTCTACACTCAATTCCAAATTCCCGACTTAGAAGCTCTTTCGAAGCTGTTTTACCACACATCCTTAATAAACGGTACGGTTAGCGGCCTCATCGCTGGCCTTATGGGCGAAGGTGAGCTTAGAGCTGGTTTAAAGCATGCCCTGCTTCTTGCCATCGTAACGTTCTTCGTCTTCAACTTCCTCGTTGGCGTTTGATGATGACAAGCGTTTCGAATAAAACTTTCAACGTCTCCGGCTACATCCTTATTCTGAAACTGGAAAGAAGAACTAGGCTGAAGGTTGGGGCACTGGGAGAGCTCGAGCTAAAGCCGGGATACTATCTTTACGTCGGAAGTGCAAAGAAGGGGATTGCGAGGATTTGCAGGCATTTCAGAAAAAACAAGAAGCTCAGATGGCATATAGATTATTTGAGCTTAGCAGCAGAACCCGTTCTTGCATATCTTTTTCAGGAAGAGGAGTGCGATATAGCCAGAGAGCTTGCAAAAAGCTTTGAAGGTATTCCGCACTTTGGTTCATCGGATTGTAAATGTAAGACCCATCTGTTTTACTCAGAGGAGTTTCCAAGCTTTGAAGGAGCCGTTTTAAAGCGGGAGGATTGCCAACATAAATTGTAAAAGGCTGTAAAGGGACTGCGAAGAACCGTAGAAAGGCTTATCTATGCCAAAAAATAGCCCTATTAGGAGGCGATGGTATGAGGAGTTACGAGGAATTGCTTGAGAAGGCTATTGCCGAACTTCCAAAGGAAGTGGTTAAGAGGGAGAGGTTTGAAACACCTAAAGCCATCGTACAGAGGGAAGGGAGCAGGACGGTAATAAAGAACTTCTCTCAAATTGCGAAGGCCGTAAACAGGAGTGAGGAGCACCTCTTTAAGTACATAGTCAAGTCTCTTGGCACGGCAGGTTTCATCGAATCGGGAAGGGTAATACTTCAGGGCAAGTTCAGCGAAGACGAAATACAGAAGGAGATAGACTCCTACGTAAAAAGCTACGTTCTTTGCAGGGAGTGCGGTGCTCCAGATACCGTTTTCGTTAGAGAAGAGAGAGTTCTATTCCTTCGCTGCACTGCGTGTGGAGCAAAGCATCCTGTGAGATCATGAGTTTCAGGATGAAGATTTACAGGGTCCGTGGAGAAATCCTCGTTGCCGTATGCGATGCGGATATAGTTGGCAGAACCTTCAGAGAGGGAGAAATTAAGATAGAGGTCAAGGAGGACTTCTATGGCAAAAGAGAGGTCAGCGAGGAGGAAGTAAAGCAGGCACTAATGCAGGCTACGATAGCCAACATAACCGGAGAAAAGGCCGTAAAATTTGCCATAGAGCTGGGCATAATCGATGAGAAGAACGTGTTGAGGATCGGTGATTGTCTGCATGCTCAGATGGTCATCATTTAGCTATGATACCAACCCAGGAAATAGCTGCGGAAATCCTTGAGATAGTAGATAGAAAGATTATTTCTGCAAAGGAGGCACTCAGGATAGGTCTTTCTGGAAAAAACCTTGACTATAAGGTGAGGGGTAGTATTCATGCATACGTAATGGAAACTCTAAAGCGAAGAAACGCAATCGACTTTTTGATCAATTTATGCCTTGAAAATAAAAATGTCCAAAACCTCAAACCGTTCATCAGAAATCTCCTAAGAATTGCCGTCTATGAAATGCTGTACAAGGATGTGCATCCAGCCCTCGCAACAGATGCAGCCGTAAGAATTGCAAAAAGGAGGATTGGAGAAAGAGCTGCAGCTTTAGTTAACGCTGTGATGAGGAAGGCCGAAGAAGTTGATATCAACGCTGAAGTATCGAAAATGAACGAAATAGAACGCTTATCTTTGCGATACTTTCATCCAGAGTGGTTTGTTAGATACACGATAGAACTGCTTGGAAAAGATCAGGCGATAGAGCTTATGATCGCTAACATGCAGAGCACAACCTACGTTAGAGTTAACGAGCTCAAAGCGAGTATTGAATCGGTGAGGAGGTACCTTGAAAAGCACTGCTTAGTTGAGGAGACTCCCCTTCCAGAAGTTTTCAAGATTGTAGCTTGGAAAAAACATCCGTCTACGTTGGATTGGCACGAAAGCAGGTATGTTGTGCAAGATTTGGCTTCATCGCTCGTCGCTCACATTTTAAAGCCAGAGCAGGGAGAAAGAATTCTCGATTTAGCAGCGGCTCCGGGACAGAAAACGAGCCACATAGCGATGCTGATGGAGAATAAGGGGAAGATAGTCGCAGTTGATAACTCAGAGGAGAGAGTTAAGCGGATGAAGGCCAAATTAAAGAGGCTCGGAGTCGAAATAGTGGATTGCAGGGTAGCCGATGGCGTAAAGTTTAGCTGGAAGGCAGATAAGGTTCTAATCGATCCACCTTGCTCCAGCACAGGGGCTTTAAGAAATTATCCGTGCGTGAAGTGGAGATTCGATTGGAAGAAGTACAACGCAACAATTAAGCTTCAGCGAAAGATGCTCGAAAACGCTTACAGAAATCTTGAGAGTGGTGGTGTGGCAGTTTATTCTACTTGCTCGATAGCATTTGAAGAAAATGAAGAAAACGTAATGTCATCTAAGTTCAGGGTGGATGATGCTAACATGGGTTATTTTTCAACGGGAATTTCTGAATTCAGAGGAAAGAGATTTTCCGAGTGGGAAAAAGTTGTAAGGACCTGGCCGCACATTCACGACTGCTGCGGATTCTTTATAGCTCGACTTCAAAAAGAATGAATTAATGAATTAGATTGAAAAATAGATTCAACAAAGTTTTATTGTTCCTTGCCTACTCTTGCCATGGATTGCTATGGTGTCATCGGATACCCAATCGGACATTCCGTCTCGCCAGCGATGCACAACGCAGCCTTTAAACACGCAGGAATAGATGCAGTCTATCTAGCCTTTGAGGTAAAACCGGAGGAACTGAGAGAAGCTATTTTTGGTGCGAAGGCTCTTGGTATTAAAGGCCTTAACGTTACGATTCCGCATAAAGAGGAAGTTCTTAAATATGTTAAACCCGTTGGAATCGCTGCGAAAATAAAAGCCGTGAACACAATCCTTGTTGATAGGCTTGAAGGCTACAACACCGATGCTTGCGGAGCTTTGAGGGCACTTGAAGAGACGAACGTTGACGTAAGCGATAAAGTTGCGCTTGTGGTTGGTGCTGGAGGTGCTGCGAGGGCCATAGCCTTCGCTCTTGCGGAGAAGAAGGCAGTAGTCGTAATTACGAACAGAACAGAGTCAAGGGGTTTGAAGCTTGCAGAAGACGTTAGAAAGGTTGGAGACTGTATTTTCCATCCTTATGACAGGCTTGAGGAGCTCAGGGGAAAGATAGACATACTCATCAATGCCACGCCGGTGGGTATGAAGGGTTTTGAGCAAAAGCTACCCGTTCCAGAAAGCTTGGTTGAAAGCATAGTCGTCTTTGACACCGTTTACAATCCCTTGGAAACTCAGCTTATAAACCTTGCAAAGCGCAGAAATTGTAAGGTTGTGCACGGAATCGACATGCTCGTCTTTCAGGCTGTTGAAGCTTGGAAGATATGGTTCGGTTTTGAGGCCGATGCCAGCGTTATGAAGAAAGCGGCAATCGAGGCCCTTCGATAGCTTATCGATCATAAAGGCTCGTAGAAACAGCAGAAGTTTTATCAACTGCTGCAGTAAGGCTTAGCTATGGAGCTAACCTTTGTAACATCAAACGAGGGAAAATTTAGGGAAGCTGAGGAGATTGCAGCAAGGTACGGAATAAAACTCAAATGGAAGAAAATGTCGTATCTCGAACCTCAGGGGAGCAGCCTCGAAGAAATAGCAAAGCTGAGTGCTGAAGCTTTAAGTAAGGAATTAAAGGAGCCGTTCTTTCTTGAGGACAGCGGTCTTTTTGTTGAAGCTCTGAAGGGATTTCCCGGCCCGTACTCCTCCTACGTCTTCAAGACGATAGGCAACGAAGGGATAGTTAAGCTCATGGACGGTGTTGAGAACAGAAAAGCGTACTTTCTTGCAGTTGTAGCCTATTTCGATGGTGAGAAGGTGCAAATCTTCACTGGGAAGGTAGAGGGCGAAATTGCAACGGAGATGCGCGGAGATAAGGGATTTGGCTTCGATCCTATCTTCCTCTACGGCAGCAAGACCTTTGCAGAGATGGGAGATGAGAAGAACGAGGTTTCGCACCGCAGGAGAGCGTTAGAGAAGTTCTTCTCGTCTATTTGCTGAAACCTCCAGAGATGATTACCTTCAACGCATCCTCCACCTTCATGTCGAGGTAAATTAGTTCTTCTTCTGGAACCAAAAGAACGAATCCCGATGTAGGATTTGGAGCGGTTGGAATAAATACGTTTACCAGTTTTTTTCCAACCCTTTCGTTCACTTCCCTGACTTCCGCTCCAGTGGTGAATCCTATTGCATACATACCTTTTCTCGGATATTCGATAAGGACAACGCCCTTTATTTTCTCGGTTTCTGAAGCAAAAATAGCCTTGCTTGCTTCCTTTGCAGCAGAGTAGATTGTTCTGACAACCGGGATTCTTCTCATGAAGTTTTCGGTGGCAGAAATAATTCTATTCCCTATTGCAAACCTTCCAAACAAGCCAGTGAGAAATATAAGAAAAATTAGAAAAAGCCAGCTTAAGCCGGGGAAGTAAAAACCAATCAGCTTTATCAGTATCGGCTTCAACAAATTATCAACGAACGTAAACGTCCAGTAGATAATATATATTGTGGCAAGCAGGGGGATCAGTATTATGAGGCCTGTGAGGAAGATGTTGCGGAGACTTGCTTTTTTCATCGCCCCCCTTTTCAACGTTGCTCTATAAAAAACCTGTGATAAAAAGATTTGTTAGGCAGTAAAATAATAATTATTTTATTGTAATATTAGATATTAATTTTTTCCCTTAAGAATATTGAAAAATAAAGCCAAAATGGTCTAGACTGATAACTAACGAGGCGCTTTTCAAGACAAGAATTCTGAATTCTGTTTAGTTTGGTAGTATGTCAGAATAACCACGAAAAAACTTTTTGACTTTGTTTTAAATCTCTATTCGAAACGAGCAACAAATCTGTTAGAATTTACTATCAGACTTAAGAAATTCTAAACCAACCAAGAAAGTGAGGCAAGAAGCTTATTGTAATAGAAAAAGCCAAAAGCTTAGTTTATTTGAAAGTTTAATTTTACTGCTTGTCGAACAAACCCACTCAGTATATACACAATAAAACCTCCAACCAACCTATGCCAAAAATAAACTGGAAAGAGGACGAAGCAATTTTACTATTCAATTCGAAGACTTCTTAACAAATTAGCATGAGTTTATGTCAACTCGAATAAAAATCGAAACAAATATCTACTAGTCAAAAATATGGATTACTGTCATTTGATTAATTAGTATTGGATAAAATAATTATTAATATCGAAAATAAATTCTTCAATTTTCAATGATAATAATGAAAATAATATTTGTAATTATTGTTATTATGAGCTTATTATAATAATCGAAAAATTTAAGTATCTATCATATTACAAGTGTAATGGTGATTTGAATGAAGAGGGAGAGAAGGGAGAAGGAGGCTGAAGAGGTCTTTAAGAGGGTTAGGTTGTTTACTGGTTAATTCTTTTGATAAAAAATTTATAGTTATAAGATTATCCTTGTGGCAGATTTTATTTAAGTTCCTAGAAGTAATAAAACTTTCCGCAAAACCAGCAACAATTATCTATCCTTATCCAATTCTTCCTCTACTTATTTTTTCCCATTCTGGAATTTTTGAACTTCTCTCTCTACTCAAGGCAATTGTATTCTCTTTTGTATTTTGTTCGGGAGTAAACTTGTGGAACCACGTTAATGATATTAAAGAAGACTCTCTCGGAGGTAAAAGAAATATCATAACTGAGAGTCAAAAAATAAGAAAAATAGTTGCTGTTATTTCACTATTACATTATGTAACTTCTTTTTGTCTTGCTATATTCTGGAGTGTCGACTTAAGAGGCGTTGTAGTATTTACTGCGGCTATATTAGCTACATGGATGTATTCTGATAGAATTCTATTTGGAAGATATATAGGGAGATTGAAGGACTTTTATTTAACCGAAGTCTTAGCCTTTGTCGTGTCCTTTCCTTCATTTATTTTGATGGTTTGGACGCTATTTACACAACTTTCAATCAAGAGCATAGCTTTTTCTGTAACTATATCATTATTTATGCTATCAGGAACGTTTTTGAAAGACATAAGAGATGTCACTGGTGATAAGCTTGCAGGTCTTAAGACTCTTGGTGTTGTATTTGGTCCAGAAAGTCTTTTGAAGACGTCTTTTTTAATACTCTTTTTATATTATGTATCTCTTATTATTTTTACAACATTTGGAATCTTCCCTAAGTCAACGTTTGCTGCTGTAATGTTTTTAGTTGGTGTGGTGTATGCGACAATACGCTTTAAAAGTAATGGCTGGCAAGTAACAATCGAGGAAGTAAAAACACTAGAAGTCTTGTTTTATTCTAATATTGGTTCGCTTGTAGCTATTATTATAGCAGGGTTTATATAAAAAATTCAAGAATTACGGAGGTGCCTGTCAGATTGACACAAATTCCATTATCTATCTCGCTAAAGTATCTCTTCTTGGGAGTTGGCAGGTAAGATGACGGAAAAGAGGAAAAAATACCAAAATAATAACTACTTTTTTCTTTAATTATGTCTATAAGTTTATAAATATCTCCCCCAAAACTCATTATAGAATTTTGATCAATTATAAAGAAGTCAAAACCGTTAAACTTCTTCATGTCAAAAACTTCTCCAAAACTCTTGACACCTTCCCTGAAGAACTCTCCACAAAACGCTGTAGTATCATAAAGTTCATCAAGATTGAAAAGGGAGGGGTATAGATTTATTGGATAGCTAAGCAATCCCAGAAAAATACTGCCGTGCGTCTTCTGGCTAATAAATCCTATGTGGTAAGGAGATGCCATAAGTAGCTTTTCACCCTCTATACGATTGAGAAATTCATTTTGACTTATATCTTCAAACCCGCTTCTCTTCATTTTTAAAAACTCAATAGGCTTCAAACCGTTAATCTCACCAATTGTTGTTCCGGCTTTTATAACTCTAACCTTTTCAGTTCTGGGAAAGTAACTCTTGATTACTTCAAATGTCTCTTCGTAATTTTTCCCTCTTTCAGGAAAAACATCGTGGAAAATTACATTTACCTTACCCTTAAAACACATTGCAGCAGCTCCCCTTCCTATATCCTCATAATTAGCTAGGATGATAGGTGTGTATGCTGCAGCCTCTAGCGGTACTAGGTTCATCCCTATTATTGGTGTCTCTTTTCCAGTTTTTTCGGCCAGTATTTTTAGTGTTTTATTAATTGGAAAGACAAACTTGGATTCAAGAAATTTTGAATAATCTTTGAGGATCTCCTCCTTCTCTTTAGTATTTTTACTTTTATTAAACTTTCTATAATATCTTTTATCGTTTATAAAAGCCTTTAAGAAATCAAATTTTCCAGGAAAATAAAAAGCAGGAAACGTCAGAAGAATGGCATCCCATTTTTTTCCAATTTTTTCTCCAAGTTTTTCTGCTGTCTTGCTTGCTATTTTATCTTTTGCCCAAAAAACTTCGACTTTTCCATTAAATTTCCCGAGCAAGGCAGCAACTCCTCTCATCCATATTTCGTCCCTAACAAGATAACCTTCTACAGTGCAGCCAAGCATTTTTGTTTTTGGAAATTTCTTTCTAAATAATTCGGTAAAAATGCGATAATTTTTCCATACACTCTTGGTAAGGAAAAAGAGAATAAAATTCGGCTCAAAGTCAATTTGTTCAAGTTGCTTGGTAAGTTGTACGTATGCTTCTTTTACATTGTTCGATGGAGAATAAACTATTTCCACTCTCATAAATTTTAATTATTACAACCTTCTTAAAAATTATTTGGTATTAACGTGAGATGGTTTTATAAACATTTAAGCTAAGCTTCCTATAATTGATTCAAAAGTTCAATTTAAATGTGAGTAATATTTTATAGGAGGAAACTAAATGAAACTAGAAAAGAAGACAAACAGATATATCAGGCAAATAATGCTTTCAGAATTCGGGGAGGATGGGCAAGAAAGGCTCTTTAAGGCAAAAGTCCTCGTTGTTGGAGCAGGAGGACTTGGAAGCGCAGCAATCACGTATCTTGCAGCAGCAGGGGTTGGGGAACTAGGTATAGTCGATGGAGACATCGTGGAAGAGCATAACCTCCAAAGGCAGACTATTCACGCAGGAAAGGTGGGGATGAACAAAGCTGAATCTGCAAAGATCTTTGTCGAAGAACTCAATCCTGATGTCGAAGTTGTAGCATACCCATTTAATATTACTCCGGATAACGTCATGGAGCTTGTTAAGGAATACGATGTTGTTGTCCTATGTCCAGACAATCTTGCGACGAGATATCTCGTTAACGATGCGTGTATGCTTACAGGAACACCTTTTGTTCATTCGGCAATAGGCGATTTTGAGGGTGAAGTAATGACTGTAACGCAAACACCATGTTACCGGTGTGTGTTTCCTGAGGCTCCTGAACAAATTAACCATGAAGTAGGAGTGATGGGTTTTACAGCAGGGTTTTTTGGATGTATTCAAGCTGCAGAAACCATAAAGCTGATTGCTGGTTTACGAACTCTCGCTGGAAAGTACCTAAGAGTCAACTTATTATCAATGGAGTTTATAACTGTGGACCTCAAGCGCAATCCCGAGTGTCCGGTGTGTAGTGGAAAGTTAAAAAGAATTTATCCTGAGAATTACGATAAAAGCTGCAGGGTTGTCAAGTTTGAATAATCCTCAAGTAATCTCACTCTCATAACCAACAAGAACTCCAAGCTGCTTTTTAACCGTTCTTACATCAACTTCCAGCTTGTACATCGAAACCTCATCATTGGCCATTATACTAAGAACGAGCGTTCGTGAAACGGGGTACATGTGTATTCTCACGTCACCAAATCTAAAGCTCGCCTCGCTTAGGTTACGGTTGAATATTTGATGGAGCATCTCCCTTATTTGTCCCTCCAGCCAGTACAAAATGCCAACGATCTCTCTTTTGGAAGCATTCACCCTGAGAAAGACGGGTATGCCATCTATTCTATACAGCGCTACCATTTTTATTCCGGGATCCGAATAGATAGGGGATAGGATCGATGAGATCTTTGAGATCATAGTACTTCAAAACTGTCTCCTCAAGATTCCCAAAATTACCTCCTTTGCTCCGGCCGTTCTGCTCTCCGCCAGTCTTTGGAGCTTTCTCAGCAGGTCTCTGTCTATCTTTTCCTTCTTAATGCCTGCCTCTCTCAGTATTTTATCGAGATCTACTTCTTCTCTCATCGATTCAATGAACTCCCACCCCTCTACAACTATTCCAACACCTTTGAGTATCCTATACGGAAAAACGCCTTCTGCATGCCAAGAACCGCGATGCTTGATAATACGGAGTGTCCTATTGAAAGCCTCGCCATATCCTATATTTTTGAGATGAATAATACAATCTCCGAGGAAGAGAGGTATAGTAACCGATGGCTCACTTATATTTCCATTGAGGGGTTCTTCTAATGTAATGACGGCGGTCCCGACCTCTCTTAACTTCGAAAAGAACCAGTTAACGTCATTCCGCATCTCGTAGCTTAGGGGAGAAATTAGAGGTGTGAAAGAATCAATTGCTATCCTTGTGTTCTCTCCAGCCTCTGAAGCGATGAATGTGAGAAGATCATTATTTATGTAAGAAACATTTTCAGCATAGAATTTGTTTACAGCCAGCATACCGCTATCTACGTAATCCCCGATGTCGTCCCATCCCATTGCGCTTGCTATATCAACAACGTCTTTAACACCCATGTCGAATGAAATAAATATACCTTTTTCCCCCCTCTCAAGTCCTTTGAGAATGAATTGAAGAGCAAAAATTGTTTTACCCGTTCCTGTAGAACCCAGAACTATGTTAACGGTATTTGGACGATAACCAGAATCAAGAAGCTCGTCGAGACCGTAAATACCGGTCTCCACTCTCATTTCCATCATTGTTATCACCGCTACTGTATTTTTTAGTCTGCACTTATAAATCTTTTCCGAGAAAGTAAGAATGTATAGGATAACAAGTCAAAAATTATAATGACAAAAAATTAATTTTCCACCATTTTACTTATCTTCTATGCCCCTTTCTGTAACTCTAAATACGGCTTCTCCCTCTGGCAGATGCGGCGAGTCTATGAGCCGTGCCACTCTTAATTCTCCCTTGCTCTTTCTTAGATAGACGCGGAACGTGGCTGTGTGGGCAACTATGTGTCCTCCAACAGGCCTTGTTGGGTCGCCAAAAAACGTGTCTGGCTTCGCCTGAACCTGATTTGTTACAACAATGGCTGCATTGAAGATCTCGCCAAATCGCATTAGGTCGTGTAGATGCCTGTTTAGCTTCTGTTGTCTGTCGGCAAGGGTTCCCCTACCAACGTATTCCGCTCTAAAATGAGCCATCAACGAGTCAACAATTAGGAGCTTTACGTGTTTTCCTTCCCTCTTGAGCTTATTTGCAAGCTCCTTTGCGTTATCAACGAGGAGCATCTGGTGGTTTGAATTGTATGCTTGGGCAACGTATATGTTTCTCAGAACTTCTTCAGCATCAAGCCCCTTTGCTTCTGCCATTTGCATTATTCTTTCAGGCCTGAACGTGTTTTCCGTGTCTATTACGATTACCGAACCTTCCAGCCCACCGGCATCGCAAGGAAGTTGAACGTTTACAGCGAGCTGGTGACATATTTGGGTCTTCCCACTCCCAAACTCACCAAACAGCTCTGTTATGGACTGCGTTTCCACACCACCACCAAGTAGCTCGTCAAGAGCCTTACTACCAGTAGTAATTTTTCCAATACGTTTTCTGCGCTCGAGAACTTTGTCCCCACTCTCAAATCCGCCTACGTTTGCAAGTCTCCTTGCAGCGGCGATTATCTTTGTTGCAGTGGTTTCCCCAATTTCCGCAGCGGCACTCAGTTCGGCGGGAGAAGCGACAGCAATTGCTTCAATTGTCGAAAAACCAGCTTCTCTAAGTTTTTCAGCTATTGCAGGCCCCACACTGGGCAAATCTTCAAGATCGATAACGTTTATACTGTTGGTTTCGACCTCCTCGACCATCTACTCCACCTCGTCTGCATACTCTTCGGATACTTAAGACATTTTTGGATACTGCGAAAGTGTGAAGAGTGATTAGGCATTCCACACGCTATGCACTCATCGCTTGAAATAGCAATCCTACTTCTTGCAATCATTCTCGACCTCATCCTAGCTGAACCACCAAGTTTAATCCATCCTGTAGTCTGGTTTGGGAAAGTCATCGGTTTTTTTGACTCGAGATGGAAGAGAAGGAATTTGCTGGATGTTGCAGCCGGAGCGTTTTTTACGCTAGCGGTTATAATTTTTGCTCTTGCTCTCTCTCGAATCCCCTCATTGTTGTTTCAGCCGCTTTATGTTGTAGCATCTGCTTACCTCCTTTTCTCATGCATTTCGATAAGGAGTATGGTAGATCATGCGAAAGCAACGATATCGAACGGTATTAATGCGGAGAGGGTTCAGATGATAGTTAGCAGAGACACAAGCAGGCTGAATAACCATCAGCTATGCTCTGCGGTTATAGAGTCGGTTGCGGAGAACTTCGTAGATGGCGTTCTTGCCCCCCTTCTTTACTTCTCTCTCTTCGGTTTATCGGGAGCTGTAGTCTACAGGGCTATAAACGTCTGCGATGCTATGATCGGCTACAGAACCCCAAGTTATGAGAGGTTTGGAAAATTTGCTGCAAGGATTGACGATGTTGTAAACTTCATCCCAGCACGATTTTCTGTCTTGTTATTCGCTTTGCTAAATCCAAAGGCTTTGAAAGCGTACAGGTATAGTATCAAACTCAACGGACACGCGATTGTGGCTATGGCTCATACTCTTGCTGTAACTCTCGAAAAACCTGGCTATTATACAGTTAACGCTGGAAGACTTCCTGATAGGGAGGATATTGAAGGTGCGATATCGATTTACTGGAAACTATCTTTTATTTCTGTGGTTATTGCCGCAATGATTCTTGGTTTGTGCGCAGCTTTCTGAACTGAAAAATAATGTAATTACCATGTTTTTGGAGTCAAGAATTTCTTACGGATCAACAAATCTGCATCTCTTAAAAATAAATCGTAGCTATAAAAATAGAAAAAGTTACGCTCCAAACTTTTTTGCACGGTCTATCAAGTCGAGGGCTATGTTTATAACATCCCTACCCCTTATCCTGCATAACCCGCCTTTGTACGCCTCAAACTCAGAGAAAGTCCTTACTTCATCAACCCTAACTCCTTCATGCACGATGGTTATTGGAACAGGGTCTGCTGTATGCTCCCTTGCCATTATCGGCGTTGAATGATCGGCCGTAAGTATCATGCACACCTTCGAAAAATCAAGGTTAAGGAGGGGCTCAATAGCCTTATCAAGCTTCTCTATGAACTCCTTCTTGCCATCGAAGTCTCCATCGTGGCCGAGCTCATCCGTTGCCTTGATGTGGAGTAAAACAAAGTCGTAGGTTTTCAAAGCTTCAATCGCTGCCTTAACCTTTCCATCGAGGTTTGTGTACTTGTTTCCAGTAGCTCCCTCCACCTCTAATACCTCGCCCTTGACAATTCTCCCAACGCCTTTTATCAGCGTCGTTCCCGCAATAACTGCGAGCTTCATCCCGTACTTCTCTTCAAAGGAGGGTATATGAGGGCACATTCCCGCTCCACGCAGGAGCAAAGCGTTCGCCTTCAGCAAACCCTTATTTGCTCTCTCCTCATTCAATGGATGCGAATCAAGAATGCTGTGGCTCTGTTCCATGAAAGAGTTCACAATTTCAGCAGTTCTTTTTGCCTCCTTGCTGCCATCTAATGGTCTACACCTCCAAACCTTAGCTCCAATTTTGTGGGGGTCGGTATCGCTTATTTTATCCGAAAGTTCTTCACCCCTCAGTACTAGAGCACCTCTATGTCCACTCCCCCTTTTAAATATAAACTCGACATCGAGCTTTACACCCTCGCAAACAGCCTTGACGAGCTCGTCTGTGTCGCTTATTCTTCCCGCTCTCCTGTCGACGACGACCTTATCAAAGATGCTGCCCTCTCCTTCGACAGTCCCAAAATTTACACGAAAAGCTACATCTCCTGGTTTAACATCAATTCCCGCTCCAGCCGCCTCTATCGGCCCTCTGCCAGAGTAGTACTTGTAGGGATCGTAGCCAAGCAGTGCTAAGTGCCCCGTATCGCTTCCTGGCCTTACACCAGGAGCTATGGTATCCATTATTCCGTTAATACCAATCTCAGCAATTTTGTCCATATTGGGCTTGTTTGCAACGCTCAACGGTGTTTTTCCGTCGATCGGTCTATCAGAAAGCCCATCAACGATTACCATCAGAATTCGCTTCATAACTGTTTTTTCGCATAGCGCTTTAAAACCTTTATTTCGAATTCACTATGCAAGATTTGCGATTACATCAAAGGAGATGTGAAGTGGAAGTGCGAAAAGTGCGGAAATAATAGGATGGAAGATTTAAATACAAGTCCTCAAAGTTCATCTCATGGACATAAAAGCCGAAATTCTGAAAATACTTGAGGACAACGCAAGACTTAGCACTGATGAGATTTCAGAAATGACTGGCTATACCGTGGAAGAGATCGAGAAGGTAATAAAAGATGCCGAGGAAAACGGTGTAATTCTTAAGTACAAAACCCTAGTTGATTGGGAGAAAGCTGGCGAAGAAATAGTTTACGCAATTATAGACGTAAGGGTTACGCTCACGAGAGAGAAGGGGTACGATGATATAGCAAAGCGAATAGCAAAGTTTCCGGAGGTGCATGCAGTTAGGCTTGTAAGTGGTGACTACGACTTTCAGGTTGTTGTGAAGGGAAAGAGCTTGAAAGAAGTCGCTTTCTTCGTTGCGGAAAAGATTTCAACCATTCCAGAGGTGAGAGATACCGTGACACACTTCGTGCTGAGGAGCTATAAAGAGGAGGGTGTTTTGCTTTTTAGCGACGAGGAGGATAGGAGGCTCGCAATTGTCCCGTAGGCAAAGGGTTTCGAGAAGAGTTCAGGAGCTAAAGCCCTCGGGAATTAGGAGGTTCTTCGAGCTGATAATTGGGAGAGATGATGTTATCAGCCTTGGAGTCGGCGAGCCTGACTTTGCCGTACCTTGGAAGATAAGGGAGGAGATAATATACGCCCTTGAAAAGGGTATGACTTCTTACACGTCAAATTACGGCCTTATGGAGTTGAGAGAGGCAATAGCAGAATACTACAAGAAGTTCGGCGTTGAGTGTAATGCGGAAAACGTTCTTATAACCACCGGAGTGAGCGAGGGTGTAGACATAGCCCTAAGGGCAATTCTTAATGAGGGTGAAGCAGTCCTTATTCCCGAACCAAGCTATGTTTCCTATGCCCCACTTTCGTTCCTCGCAGGTGGAGAAGTCATCACGATTCCAACGACTCCCGAATTCAGGCTTAGCTACGAGCTCATCGACGAATACGCAAGAGAGACTGAGCCGAAGGCAATCGTCATTAACTATCCCAATAACCCTACGGGTGTTAGCTACTCAAAGAAAGAGCTTGAAGAAATAGCTGATGCAGCAATTGAGCACGATTTGATCGTAATTTCAGATGAAATATACGCTGAACTGAGCTACTCATTCAAGCACATATCCATCGCATCGCTGAGTGGGATGGAAGACAGAACAGTTGTTCTGAACGGCTTTTCAAAGGCCTTCGCAATGACTGGTTTAAGGATAGGCTATGCTATAGCTCCAGCGGACATACTGGAGGGGATGCTCAAAATACACCAGTACTGCATGTTGTGCGCTCCCGTTACAGCCCAAATTGGGGCGCTCGAAGCACTGAGGAACGGAGAAGATGAGCTTGAAGAAATGCGGGCTGAATATATAAGGAGGAGAAACTTCTTTGTAAAGAGAATGGAAAAAGTGCTCGACATAAAAATGCCAGACGGGGCGTTTTACGCGTTTCCAAGTATAAAATCAACGGGACTCAGCAGTGAAGAATTTGCAGAAAGGTTGCTTTTTGAAAAAAATGTTGCAGTTGTTCCAGGCAACGCTTTTGGGGAATGTGGAGAGGGATATATTAGATGCGCATACGCTGTGAGCATGGAGAAGTTGAGAGAGGCTGTTGATAGAATTACTGAGTTTGTTGAAGGGCTTTGATTTTACTGAATAAATTTTTTATATTGTTTAAGTACCGGAAAAATATATGAAAATACAGAAACGCAGCAAAGAAGCATTACATCCCGTCTGATGAAGCGTTGTGGTCAATAGAGCAGTACGAAACGTTTCTAGATTACAGAGTAAGGGAGTTATACGCTGCTTGTAAGAGGCATTTTAGACGTATAACAGAATGACCACATTATTTTCGTGAATTTGTTGGGATTCATGAAACAAAAACCAAGACTACTTCAAAACCCTCCATGCCCTAACAACCTCAGCCTTAGCTGGTTTTCCTTCAATAAAGACCTCTACAGCTCTATGTTTTCCCGACTGGTGTATCAATCTCGGCTTTGTAACCTTTCTACCAATGCATCTAATTTTCTCGCCCTCAATCCGGTTCGACATAACCTTCACTCCAGAGCTCCATTAGCACATCGTTAACGAGACTTAGGTCAAGTCTCAAAGCTTCGGCAATTTCATCGGCCCAAACTCTATCCTTACCTTTTATGAACTCCATGACTTCCTTTTTTGCCTCCTCTTTTGAAATGTTTCTTAGTTCCACAACCTCCAAGCCTTTAAGCTCTTCTGCAAAGAACCTTATAGCCTCTCTTATCGCTTCAGCCTTCGAAACTTTCAGCTTTTCCGCAATAAAATTGAGCTTGTCTTTAACTTCCGTTAAATCCACTGGGTAGACGTACCTCTGCATAATGTATAAGTTCGTATAAGTATTTATAAACATTACTTCGTCTACTCGAACTTCCTTCAAACTCTGATTTATCAAGGTTTTTCAAATACGGTACAGAACGACTTCCAGATCCGAAACTTTTTCTATCTCCAAGAAATCCTCGTCGGCAGTTATTATCTTCTCTGCTCCATTCGCAACCGCAATGCCAGCAATCATGATGTCAAGAACGCTAATCTCTCGTCCTACGGCAAGCAGCTTTGCTGCAATACTGCTTGATTCCTCTGCAGCTCTGGTATCAAAATCCAGTATCGGTACTCTGGAGAAGAACCTTCTAAAGAACAGTTCTTCCTTCTTTACCTTCTTTCTTTTTAAACCTGTTTTTATCTCATGGTAAGTTATAGTGGTTATAGCCACGTCGTCGTTGCTTTCAACCAGACGCTTTGTTTCCTCAACACCCTTAAAATAGTCAATTAAAAAGCTTGTGTCCAGTACGATCATATCCTCATCCTCGCGCTTTTTCTGGCTTTACGGGAATACTCCATTATCTCATCAAGTACACCACTTTCTCTGAGTGCACCAAAGTATTCTTCAATGCTGAATCTCTCCCTTTTAAGCAGTTTTTCAATCACGTCACTGAAACTCTCACCTCCCTCCTTCATGTTCACGAGCCTATCGTATATGTCGTCCCTGATCGATATCGTCTTCATGTACTCATGTATGTGTGCATGAGTCATAAATTTTACCAATCAAAACCTGCCATCAGAGAGTGTTCTGCCTGCTTCATGCACTCTCTTTTCAAGCCAGCCAGCCTTAGCGTCGCTATGGCAGTCGAACTCCGGAACGTAGGGTTTGATGTCAAGCAGGGGTGTGCCGTCGATGATGTCCACATCCAAAATACGCAGGATTGAACCCTCGATTTCCCTCAGCCTCACAACAGAAAAACCGATAGGATTTGGTCTTCTTGGTGCTCTCGTTGCAAAAACTCCCCTCAACACGTTGTCGAGAAACGGCTTAACCAAGAGATTGTAGCCTTTTGAAAGATGAAGATGGTAGATGAGAATGATGTGCGAGAAACCTTCCAGATCTTTAAGCCCCTCCACGTACTCAGGAAAGACTTCGATGTAACCTTCTACCCCCTTTGCAAATGCTGGCTGAATCGGAACACCTTCTTTTGATTTGAAAGGTGAGTGTATGACGCCTATCGGCCTGTAGACGATGTCCATAAACACGATACGTGTTTGCCTTATAAAGTTTGGTCGGTTCTCCCTTGGTGCACGGAAAGTAGATTGTCCATAAGGCTTACGTACTCCATCACCAGACCTTTTTCTTAAACATGAGCTCAACTTCGATACTACGATCTCTTTCAGGAGTACAAATGCCCTATAACCTGCAATAGAATCGTACTTCTCTCACTTTCTCGATTATCTCTTCAGCGTGATTTTTCTCGGTAATCCAGCGAACACAGAAGCACAGACTATAACCGATAGGCAGAACGTAGTATTTTCCCACCAAAGCAATCCGCACGGCATTAAAGGTACATTGCCTCAATATCGCTCTTTCTGTCGAATTCATGATGTAGATTCCATATAACGTAAAGTTTGCACTTGAATATCTCACGTAACGCCTCGAACAGCTTCGGCTTCGTTAGTTCCTCCAAGTAAATCGGGACTGAGAAGTCGATTCTTTGCACGTTTTCAGCATCCGGCACCATTCTGAACTCAGCTTTCCTGAAAAGCAAGTCCATCTTCCACTTATGAATCAGATTCCTCTTCTTGTCAGCGGGCAGGGAATGAAGGGCTCTGTAATGCTTTTCCGCAAAAACCAAACCGCTTATCACAAGCACCAATCCCTTTCCTTTCGGCTTGATTATGTCGGTGATTTGCTTGGAATCTGGAGGAAACTCAACGACGTAGTGCCATTCTGCGGCATCATCGGGAACCTCCTCCTTATAAATTCCCTCTTCAACTAGCCAACTTTTTACGTTCATGGCACAAAATCTGACGTAGCAAATAAAAGCTTTGGGGCGAAAAGCTAAAGGAGTTTGAAGTATAGCTGCTCCTATGGAAGAAGTTGGGAGGGTTACACACTACTTCAGTAAAATAGGTGTTGCTGCGGTTGTTCTTACAGCTCCACTTCGGCTTGGGGACAGGATAAGGATAAAAGGGAAGACTACAGACTTCGAGCAGGTCGTGGAATCGATGGAAATAAACCACACGCCTGTTGAGCATGCCGTTGCTGGAGACCTCGTTGGGATAAAGGTTAAAGAGAAAGTGAGACCAAAGGACATCGTTTATCGCCTGTAGAGTTTCAGAGCGTAGAGTTCCTCAAAAAAGAGCTTTCTTTGGCCAACAATCTCGTAAGCGTAACCTCTTCGCTCTATCTCACCAAAGATGCCCTTGTTTACGGACGACACTATTAATATTATCCTGCCGTTGTCCGCGAGTACTTCCTTTACTTCATCAAGAAACCTAACTATTACTTCCATGCCGTGTTTTCCACCATTAATTGCTTTTTCCAGCCAATTTCCTTTCCTCTCCTTTTCACTCAGTTCGAGATACGGAGGATTGAACAGAATCAGCGTAAACTTCTTCCTTATTCCCTTGCAGATATCCGTTCTTATCACCTCTATTCCCTTGCTTTTTGATTCCCTAACGGCATAGGGCGAGATGTCCGTAGCGATGAGATGCTTGCAAAGGCCTTTGATCCTTTCCGAAACAAAACCGCTTCCAACGCCAATCTCAAGAACTTCATCGTCTGGGCTTATCTCCCTCATCGCAGCTTCAAGCAACAATTCAGAGTCCTCAGAAGGAGGATATACGTTCATAAACTATATTAACCTCATCATAGGATATTTGGCTTCCTCGCTCCATTCAAGTATAGCGGTGGCTTTTTTACCTTTAACATCCACGCAAACCCTTGCGTAGAGCATTTCTGGAGTTAAAGAGGTATAGCCAAAGGATGAAATTGCCCTTTTTAGCCTCTCTCTATCTATTCTAACTTCTACCTCTATAACATAGGGCTGAAGCTTTACGCAGCTCTCCATAGCCTTTTCGAGCAGTTCTGCGTTTACTTCGCTCACGGGAACACCAATGAATTGATGAAAGAGGGCTGCAAGCTTTATTCCTGCCTCAAACTCAGCTTCTCCACCCATATTCCCTCCTCCAGAGGGGGCTAAAGATATAGAGCATAACGGCCAGAAACACAGCGTAGGCTGCATCTGGTATAAAGAAGGACGCTGCAATTGCTGCTGCTCCAACGGCAAGCAGCCTGTAGTCCCTCACCCTCGTATACCTTATATCGCTAATCATAAGAACGGCAGATATTAATGCAAGGGCGCAGATCAGCTTGCTTTCAAATCCAAGCAGGATTGCTGGTGAAACTAGCAAGGCAGAAGCTGTTACTGGCAGCCCGACGAAGTAGTCAAACTTTAAGACGTTAAATCTCGCAAGCCTTAGAGCTGATGCAACAGCATAAAAACAGGCTATCGCAGGGCTGTATGCAGCTATAAAGAATGCGGGAAGTATGCCGAAGGATACGAGGTCTGCGAGTGAGTCAAGTTCCTTGCCGAACTTTCCTCCGAATCTTGACTCAGCAACAATTCCGTCAACACCATCGAAAATGGCTGCAAGGAAGACGAAGGAGAGATTGCCGGTGTAAAGCCCGAAAAATCCAGCAAGTAGATTGAACAGGCTGAAAATATCCGCAAATTTTACTTCTCTGCATATGCTGAACATGCTTTCACCGCTACGGTTTCGCCGGCCTTAACCTTTTCCCCCACCTTTTTTACGAAAACGTAACCTTCCGGAATTTCAAGGATAACACGGGAACCGAACTTTATAATCCCAATTCTCTGCCCCTTCCTAACAACATCACCACTCCCAACATAGCAAACTATTCGCCTCGCAAAAAAGCCGGCAACCTGTACGACTTTAAAAATTCCATCCTCGTTTTCGATCAGAATTTCATTTCTTTCAGCCTTGGGACTTCTTATAAATGCTGGAGGAAACGAACCTTTCCTGTACTTCGTCCCAACAACGACGCCATCAACGGGAGAGCGATTTATATGGCAGTCCAAGGGGCCCATGAATATTTCCATCCTCCTTCCGCGCATGTAGTCTATCTTACCGTCCGCAGGCGATACAACGCCTTCCTGAATCTCTCTGGGAGGATCGCGGAAGAAGAAGAGTGTGAAAGCAAAAGCTAGAAACACAAGGATTGATAAATGGGGGAAGAGGATAAAGAGTATAAATGCAATCGTCACCTCAATTAATGCGAGTCTTAAACCACTTCTCTCAATCATCATCCCACCATAGAATCTTTTATAGAATCTTTTAAGGAAAATATAAGCTCTTCGAGTTCGGGCAGCATTCTAAACACGGCAAGGGATATGAGGATCAGGGCCAGCGTTGCAAGCACCTTTGAAATAACGTGATGGGCAATATAAAAGCTGTTCTCCCCAAACCAGCTATAGGCGTAGCTTGCCGTAACGAAGACGTTCCTAAGTATGTTTAAGGCGTAGATAACGGGAACTGAAACGAGAAAAGCCTTAAACTTCCTCTTCCATTCCGCATTTATCCCCATCGTAGCACCAAAGAATAGAGCCATGCTTTCTATGCCCGTGCAAGCTAGTATGATCTCCACTCGCTTGGAGTTTGCGTAAACGTTCACACCATCGCTTACCATGTTAAAACCAAAAAAGTTGCCTATAAATGCTGTTTGAGATGCTACAACCTTTATAAGTATGTTCCCAAGGGCGGTTAGGGCAAAAATGAAGTACGAAATAGCGGCAATTGCTGAGAACGATGTAACTTCCACAAAAACCTCGCTGTTTTTTCTGAGAATCGAGAAAGCAAGTAAAGAGAAAAACAAAAATGCAAGAAGCATTATAGTAGCATTATAATAGTCTATTATTGAAATGTAGTAGGGGGTTCTCAGCAACCATGAGACTGCAAAGCTTAACCAAGAAAGAAAGCCGATTGCTCTTGCTCTAAAAGAAACGTAAGCCAGCATTAAAGCAATAGAAAAAATTACGAGGAGGTCAGGTAAATCCATGTCAGCTACATATTAATGCTGTATATAACATTGCCGTATGCTTTTACAGCTTTACAGACTGGGCTTAGATTGGGTCAAATTGCTAACCACATTTTTGCATTACGTTTACTCATAGAATCTCACATCAAACAAGCTTAAATACAGCTCCAACAAAAAGCCAGTTTGTGTACGACTTCCATATCCACTCTCGCTATTCGGATGGGGAAGGGGGAATAGATGAGATCGTAAGAAAAGCGAAGGAAAGGAAGCTTAAGGCTATAGCTATAACAGACCATTCCATCGAACATCCAAGAGGATTGACAGAGGGAAAAGCAAAGAGGAGACAGGAGGAAATAGAGAGAGCAAAAGCAAAATACGATATAGAGATTCTCAGCGGCATCGAATGCGGAATTGGAAGCGATGGGGAGATAGTCATGCCTGACTTTAAGTTCGATATCGTCATAGCTTCGATACACGAATGCCTGCCAGCAGAGGAATACTACAGGAGAATAGAGCTATGTATAAAGAAGTACGACTTCGATGTCCTTGGACACTTCCATTCGAGTATGTTTAAAAGCTATGAAAGGATTCCAGAGAAAGATGCGGAAATCCTCGACCTACTTGCAGAAAACGACATAGCATTAGAAATCAACACCGCTCATAAGGCTCCCCCGCTTGACTTGCTTAATGCAGAAAGAAAGTTGAGGTATTCAATCGGTAGCGATGCGCACTCGCTTTCACGCGTTGGCGACGTGAAATGGGGTTTGGAAGTTGCGAAAAACCTGAAGGGATGGAGGTTCATATTTGAAGTGTATAACCCTTACCGTTGACGCGATAATACCCTATGAGGGGAAAATCGTTCTGATAAAAAGGATGAACGAACCGTTTAAGGGGTACTATGCCCTCCCGGGAGGAATCGTCGAGTACGGGGAGAGTGTGGAAAAGGCCGTGTTGAGAGAAGTAGAAGAAGAAACGGGAATTAAAGGGAAGATTTACAAGCTCGTCGGCGTTTATTCCGAGCCTAACAGAGACCCTAGAGGTCATTTCGTCTCGGTTTGCTTCGTTGTACTGCCAGAAGGGGGAAAGCTTAAAGCGGGGAGCGATGCTAAAGAGGTGGCGTTGTTCCCCCTCAACTCCCTGCCAAAACTTGCATTCGACCATGAGAAGATGATAAAAGATGCGGAGGCGATGTTGCGTGGAATTTTGCCCAAAATGTAAGTCGATAATGATCTACCAGGGAAACAAAGCGGTATGCAGGAAGTGCGGTTACGAAAAGGTGTGTGAAGAGGATGAAGACGTCGTAATAGTAGCAAAGAGGAACAGGGACGATGTGCCGGTGATTGAGGGAGAAGATATCAAAACATTGCCCACAACAAACGTAATCTGCCCGGCATGCGGTAACAGGGAAGCTTACTGGTGGCTAAGACAGCTTAGAGCAGCGGATGAAAGTGAGGTTCGCTTCTTCCGCTGCACAAAGTGTGGTAAAACTTGGCGTGAGTACGACTGAGAAAAGATATATATGCATCTCAAAAAACTCCGAGAAGGTGATGCTCATGGCAAGGATGCACGCAAGGAGAAGGGGGAGTTCAGGCTCAAAGAGAGTCTATAGAGATAGTCCTCCGGAATGGGTGGAACTTAAACCGGAAGAGGTTGAAAAGAAAGTCGTAGAACTCTTTAACGAGGGTTACGAGCCAAGCGTGATAGGGATGATCCTCCGTGACCGCTATGGGATTCCGTCGGTAAGGCAAGTAACAGGCAAGAGGTTGCAGCAAATTCTAAGGGAGAAGGGTGCGGAGATGCCGATTCCCGAAGACCTCAAAGCACTTATAAAGAAGGCTATAAGGCTGAGACAGCACGTTAGTGTTCACAAAAAAGACTATCACAACATAAGGGGTTTGCAGCTTATTGAGGCGAAGATTTGGAGACTTTCGAACTATTACAAAGAAAAAGGTGTTTTGCCATCAGACTGGAGGTACGATCCAGAGAAACTGAGAATTGCTCTTACTAAGTAATGAATTTTAATTTTCTAAATATAAAATTTATATTTTAAAAATCAGACTTCAAATGCTTCTAAGGACGTTACGCTTTTCATAGTCCTTTCAACAACGGAAAGAGCCTCAAGCCTATAATCCTCAAGCAGGGTTTGCTTTATTGGCTCTATGGGTACGTCTAGCTTTATTTCCCTCGTCCTCCCGTATCTCCCCTTGGAGATTACGATTGAGTTTATAATTCCCAACATGTCCAGTTCAGCTATGAGATCGCTGATCCTTCGTTGCGTTAAACAGTCTATGTTCAACTTCCTGCAAAGTGTCCTGTAAACGGCATAAACTTCACCAGTTGTAAATTTCCTCATTCCTGATTCGGTTAGCACGATCATTCCGAACAGCAAAACCTTGCTTTGCGTAGGTAAGGTTCTAACAGCCTCAACAACGTGGTCGGTTTCAATTTTCCTTACGGCCTTCTTAACGTGCTCCCTCGTAATCCTATCAGCATTCTCCTTTTCCGCTATTTCTCCGCTGACCCTCAGGAGGTCTAGAGCCTTTCTCGCATCTCCGTGCTCTTGAGCAGCCAAAGCGGCACAGTAAGGGATTACGTCGTCGTCAAGCACACCCTCGTAAAATGCGAGTTCTGCACGCTGTGCGAGTATGTCCTTTAGTTGTTCGGCATTGTACGGCGGGAATATCAACTCCTCCTCGCTCAATGAACTCAAAACCCTCGGATCTAGGAAGTTCTTAAACTTTAGGTCGTTTGATATGCCGATTATGCTCACTCTTGCATTTTCAAGTTCTCCATTTATTCGGGAGAGATTGTAGAGGACATCATCGCCCTTTTTCACGAGCTTGTCTATTTCATCCAACACGATAACAATCGTCTGATTCTTGGAATCTATCGCCTTCTTCACCTCCTCGTAAACCTGATCTGTAGGCCAGCCAGTCATGGGCACATTTCTTCCCAAAACTTTGGCTAGCGTCGCAAGAACACGGTATTGTGTATCTATAAGTTCGCAGTTGAGGTAGTGAACGTAGCAGTGCACGTTAAGCTTTTTGCTCATCGTCTCTAGCTGATTTCCTACAAATTTTACGGTAGCCGTCTTTCCTGTCCCGGTTTTACCATATATAAGCACATTTGACGGCGTCTCGCCCTTTAACGCTGGAACGAGGATTGAAGCAAGGCTTTCAATCTGTTCTTTCCTGTGCGGGAGATAATCTGGTGTGTACGAATGTCTCAGCACGTCTCTGTTACGGAAAATCTTTGGTTGGGCAATTAGAGACTCGAATATGTTTCGCATAATCAACCACCCGGGACATGATGAGTTCCCGGCCTTGCTTTAAGAACTTTACCATTCCGGCCTAAATTTATTTAGATAGAATAAATAACGTTCAGAAAAGTTTTATTCGATAAGTCAATGATTAATCGAACCCCTATCATAACTTAATTAAATATTGTGATAATAATGGCCCTTTGTTTCTACTGGAAATCGGGAAAATAAATATTGGCGCATGCAGATAAGCTTTAACAAAAAATAGATTATCAAAAAAATCCAAAGAATGGAAAATCACGATGCAAAAAAGTCCTTCACCTCATCAAAGTTCTCTACAAGCTGCGCAACCTCCCTGAGGTCTTTAAAAGGTCTGCTGGTAACTATTTTTGCAGCAGTTTTCCTTCCTATTCTTGGAATTGCTTCTAGTTGGTCTATACTCGCTCTATTTACGTCAAGAATCTCTACCGCAGTTACTGAGCGCATTCCATAGCCTATAACCCTCGCGTCTACTATCTCATTTCTTTTATAGCGGCCTATAAGGCCTACAAGAAGTGGATAGCTCCCCATCTGCCTTGCAAAGGTTAATTTACCTTCAACAACTTCACATCTTAGATCTGTAAGTTTTCTTCCTACCGGCACAATTTTACGAAGCATCTCTCTGTCAATTTCCTCTCTAACTCTTTTTTTGAATATTTTGAAGTACCTTTTGTGCTTTCTGAGGTTTTTATCCCCAAACTTTTCCATTTTTGTTCCGGGAATTATCTTAACCTGTCTGATATTTATCCTCCTGAGCAGCAAGCCCCTTTGTAGTACTTCTGCTAAAAATTCGTAGTTTTTCTGGAACGTTTCCTTAGTCTCTCCCTTCAGACCAACAACGAAGTTAATGCCTGGAAGAAAGTAAGGCATTCCGTTGTAGCCTGCAGTTTTGCCATAGCGATTGACCAGTTCTATTGCATCCATTACTTCTTCTGGATGGGCTGCGAGGGTGTTGAGTCTGATTACTTTCTCATCGGCACTTTCAAGGCCAAAAGCTGCAACGTTACCTGGTGTCTGGTAAATAACTATCGTTTTAATAATCTTTTTACTTTCTTCCGGATACTCTGCGATCGTCTTTGGGTTTACGTTGTCCAAATGCAGTGTTTTTATCTTCGGACATCTCCTCCATATCTCCCGATGGAAGGCCAGCATGAATTCAGCGTTGGGCTTCGGAACCTCGTAGCTGAAGTCCGCCATGTACGTAAAGAAGTCCGTTTGTCTTCCAATTCTGAAGTGTCTCACGCCTACAGCATATAGCGATTCGATTTCGTCAAGTACAGCGTTGGGATTCCTCATCTTCGGTTTTCCATGCACGAACTCCATGCAGAAGGAGCATTTCCTCCAGTAACACCCTCTATACGTTTCTATCTCGCATATCACGTGGGGAAAGTCGGGATGTTGCCTCACCACTTCGCTGCCAAGCACCGCAAAGCTATCGAGGTTGAACTCTTTCTCTTTTCCCGCAAATCTGCATAGCAATTCGAAAAGCCTTCTCTCAAAAGGGTAATCGAGGACGCCAAGTTCTTCTCTCTCTTTTGCCTTTAGTTCAAGGGCTACCGGGCCGACTATTATTTTTTCTCCAGGCAAAGAAATTGCCTCTTCAAGGCTTAGCGGCTTCGCAGCGAGGTACTTTCCGGGAACTATCGCTCCAGCTATTACGATGATGAGATCATAATTTTTGAGAATCGTCGGCTTTTCCCTGACTTCTTCAGCTGTAAGGTACCTTGCAGCTATGCCAAGGCTCTTCAGCATTCCATAGATGTAGCGGGGATATGGGGAGATGTAAGGCGGTACACCCAGGCAAGAAGGCTCGTCAACGTAGCCGTCAACGATCGCAAGCATCAATCACCCCTCTGTATCTTTGCATGCGCTCCCACTATTGAGGCGCTGAGTTCTATGTTTCTTATTTCACATTTCTCATCGACTATGCTTCTCCAAACCTTCGTCCTTCTAAGAACAACGTTGTCGAATAGCACGCTGTCGCAAACGTCCGAATTCTCAATCAGACAATCCCTGCCTATGTATGCGTACGGGCCGATTATTGAACGGCCAACGATTTTTGCACCCTTCTCTATTGTAACAGGCTCGATTATCTTCGCAATTTTGTCTATCTCTTCAGCCTCAACGCTATGTTCCATGAAGAGGCGAAGCGCACTTAGGTAAGAGTCGGGACTTCCTATGTCGTACCAGTTTCCTTGAAACGCATAACCGTAGAGTTCGTCCCTCTGGCAGAGCCAACCTATAAAATCGCCCAAGTTATCTGCTCTCTCATCGCCGACGTATTCAGAAAGCATTCCGCATACGTATGAAGGGAAGGCGTATATGCCTATTCCAACAAGCGTAGAAGGAGGATCAGCTGGCTTCTCAACGAACTTTACAACTCTTAAATCGTTGAGTTCTGCGACGCCGTAACGTTTGGCAAGTTCGTAATCACCAACGTCGTAAAGGGCGGTTACGGGCTTCCCCACTCTTTTGTAGAATTCAACGAAGTCGTCGAGATCAAAGGAAAAGAGGTTATCTCCAGCAACTACAAGCATCTCATTGCGGATTGTTGAGGCGACTTCTGCGAGGGCTCTTACTGCTCCAAGCTTCTCCTCCTCACGCATGCTCTCTTCAATAAATAATTCAACATCCTTTCCTTCAGCCCATTTCCTGAATTCGTACTCGAAGCGCCTGTTTGTAGATACGATTACGGGACCAAACTTCTTTATTTTTTCATAAATGAAATCAATAATCTTTTTCTTACCTATAGGCAAAAGAGGTTTAGCCTTCGTTTTTGTTATCGGCCAAAGCCTCGTGGCGTATCCTCCGGCCATTATTACAACTTTCATGAAAGTGAGTTACGTATAAAATCTTAAAACTTTGCGCTTTTCACGATCGCTGCATAGTCTTCGGGTCTAAGATTTTCGGGTCTGAGGTTTACAAACTCCTTGGGGATGCTAACCCTAACACCCCTTTCCTTCATCCACTCCTCAATTATCTTACCAACTTTCTTTCTTCTTCTCGAAAAACAGAAACGCACGAGATCCTCAAAGAGCTCCAAGTTGTCAACAAAGATCTCAGGTTTTCTTATAAGTCTAACTATTGCCGAATCTACTGCCGGTACCGGCTTAAAAGCTCTCCTTCCAACGAATTCAAGAATTTCTGGAGTGGCGTAAGCTCTAACGGTTGCGCTGAGCCTTCCGTATTTCCTGCCCCTCCTTGCAACGAGCCTTTCTGCAAACTCCCGCTGGTACATGATGACTGCTACATCAAAATCGTGTTTGAGAAGTTTGAACGTTAGGGGAGAAGAGATGGAGTAGGGAATGTTCGAAACGAACTTGTTAAAGCTCGGAAACTTTACTTTGAGGGCGTCTCCATGGATAAGCACGAATCTTTCTCCTTCAATCTCCCTGCGAAACTTTTTTCTTAGAATTTCGATGAATCTCCCATCGATCTCTATTCCATAAACCTTTCCAGCCTTTCTGAGTAAAGCTGAAGTTAAAACTCCAGTTCCGCACCCCACTTCCAAAACCGTATCACTACAGCTGATAGACGCATAGTCTGCCATCCTATTTGCGATCGCTCTGTTGATGAGAATGTGCTGACCCTTATGGAGTCTCATGCAGTAAACAGCTTGTACTTCGTGTTGGGATTCTGCAGTTCGTATATGATCCTGTTCACTATAAGCTTTTCAGGCCTCTGCAGTCCCTTAACCCTGCTCGATATGTCCTCAAAGCTCCTAAAAGGCTCTTTTTTCCTCTCGTCGATGATTGCCCACATCGTCTTTTTTCCAACGCCCGGCAGTAACTCAAGCTGATGCAAGCGGGTGGTGATCGATTCAGCCTTATTAAAGAACTCGACAAACTTCTGCTCGTTTTGCTTTACCACATGCTCGAGAACGTAAGGCAGCTCAGATTTTGCTGCTGGTGTTAGATCGTCGTACCTTAGCTTTTTCTTTATCTTGTGAACCACATCACGCTCTCCCTTTCCTATGTACAGTCTATCCATCACTAAGGGAGAAGAACCCTTCTTTAGACTTACCTCAAGTAACGTAAAGTACTTTTCTCCAACGACTTGTGCAAGAGGTTCACGCCTGTGAATTGGTCTTTTATCGTCTGGATGACCGTAAGGTAAGAAATCAAGAACGTAAGCGTAATCTTCAAGCTTCTCCTTGGACTTCTCCTTTCTTTCTTCCATGGCAACACCCAACATTAAGAAAAACAGCAATTATATTAATCTTTTCAAAACTACCTGTACTTGTCTATCACTTCGAGAATTTCCTGTATTTGCTCGGGAGTTATGGTAAAACGCTCCTTAGCAAAAATAGTCCTTACCTCATCGGAAACTCTTGGCATTATGTCTACGAGCTTTACAGCCAAATCCTTCCTTCCAACCTGAGGGAGGGATGCAAGTTCTTCAACAAGCTTTTTAGCCTCTTCAGCAGAAAGCTTTGAAAAGGTTCTAAGATGCTTAAGGGCTCTCCTCGTTTCGAAGAGTAATTCAGCCCTTTTCTTTCTCTCTTCGGCTATCTTCTCCATTATCTCCTTCGCTTCTGCTATCGTTATGTACTCAAACTCCTTAACTTCCTTAAAGGCCATAGTATCACGCTTTAAGATGCTCTGGCCTGACGATCAGAGTCTTGTACTTTCCACCGTCTCTTACTTCTACTAAATACGCTCTCCCTCTCTGGCCTATAATCCTTCCAGTTCTCCCCTGAAAGCGAGGATGAGGCATACCCTTGTGGACAGCGGAATCTATGTCTATATGAACGTACTGACCCACTTCAAAAGTTTGAAGAGCCCTTCTAATTCGTATTCCCTTCTCCCTCACACCCTTCCTGAGCTTCCTTCCGGATTTAAACCTGAAGCCGTGAGATTTCCAGCCCATCTTCAAACCTCCTAATCGATACCGCCTTCTACCCTGATTACGTCGAGCTTAGCAACTCTCGCATAGCTATTTAAAACTTCCGACAGACTCGGCTTCGTTCTGCCTTCATCCCCGCTGATTAGCTCCTTTATGTAGAGCCCACTCTCCGCTTCAATTTCGATTATTGCCCTTCTTCCTTTATGAAGGAGTAATCTAAGATCGTACGTCCTCTTCCTCCTTAACAGCTTTGTCCTTCTGTGCTCAACGCGCTTTGGCGTGAACTGCTCTATCGTTCTATTGCTGAGATTGCTAATAGCCTTTTCGAGTTCTTCCTCGCTCACCTCTCTATCGAATTCCACAACAGCCCTGTAAACTTTCTTAAACTTCTCGTTCTTTATGAATTCTACATCCTTAGCTTTCGCAAACTTCAAACAGCAAACTGCAACTTTTCCTCCAGCTTCCTCGTTTATGATCCTTTCTAACGCCTTGAGATCAATTTTTCTCTTCTTTGGTTCCCGAATCTCTACGATAAAAGGCCTGCCGTTTCCCAACATTCTTGCATCGACATCCTCCCTGCCCGCTCCGTGCAAAATGGCAAAACTCCCCTCTGCAAGCCTTTTACAAGGTTCTGCAATTAACTCCTCCACAGATGTAGGATACTTCTTACCCGTAAAGTTGCAAGCTTCGCAGCCTTTACCATTGCATGCGGAACATATCCACCTCGTTTGCGGAATTCCACGAACTCTCTTCTTGTACCTGCCGTAGATGTAGAGCGGAGCTACTTGAACTTGAAAGGTTTCCTTCTCAACGTTGTATATTATCGTAACGTCCGGCTCTCTTGACGGCCTTTTCCCAGTTAGCTTCGCTATTGCCTTGGAAAGTTCTCGATTGAACTCATATTTGATGCTTCTTCTCCCATTACCGTATTTTTCAAAGATATATTCCTCGAGGGCTTTTATACTTCCTTCAAGTCTACACCCAACTTGAAACGTGTCAAACTCATAATCTTGAAGGCTATCGATCACTTCACGGGCAATGCTTTCTATTCTCCATAACAAGCCGGAGCAGAGCATACATTTAACACCTTCAACTTCTCTAACCCCATGGATTCCAAGCCTGTCAATGCACTTCTTGCAGAGTTCGAGCATCAAAGGAAGTAAGGAGGAAAATATAAAAAATTAGGGCAAAAAGGTGTCCAAAGTATTCACGTTTCGAGACTTATGAATTTTATTTATTGGATTTAAACTTAAACATAAAGAAATCAAATAGAAAAGTTTTTGTATTCGAATGAGATCTAATAATAATAGTGGTGATGGCGGAGGCTGCGAGCTGCATTGCGGATGCATTTCAGGATGCGATAGTAGAGACGGACAGTGAGGGTAGGGTGACATTCTGGAACAAAGCAGCAGAGAAAATCTTTGGATATACGTGGGAGGAGGTAGCAGGAAAGCCTGTATGGGAACTAATAGTTCCAGAAAAATATTTAGATGAAAATAAAAGAGGCTTCGAAGAGTTCAGAAAGACTGGAAATTCAAAAGTCGTTGGCAAATTGATCAGAACGGAAGCAAAGAGGAAGGATGGTACGATCTTTCCGGTGGAGCTCTCTATATCAAAAAGGAGATTGAAAGGAGAGTGGAGAACAATAGCCGTTATCAGAGACATAACCGAAAAGGCGGAGGCGGAGAAAAAAATAGAAGAGCTGAACAAACATCTAAGAATCCTGAATAGCATCTTAAGGCACGACTTAAAAAATACCCTAACCACAGCAAAGCTTTGTCTAGAACTCCTTAGAGGAAGTTCTCCTGCTGAGGTTGTTGAAAAGCTCGAGAGTCAGCTCAATAAGGCTTTTGATATAATAGAGGACATTAAAAATGCTGAACTCATGCTGAGCGCTGGTGAGCTCCGACCAGTAAATTTAGGAAAAATTGTGAGAGAGTCTGCCAGCGAATTCGGGATAGAGTGCGATGCAGATGACGTCTACGTCATGGCGGACTCAGCCATAAAATCCGTAGTTTACAACCTAATACACAACGCTCTCGTGCACAACAAGGATGTCAATGTAAGGGTGTCTCTTAAAAGAGTAGACGGATTAGCAGAACTCAGAATTGCCGATGATGGGCGTGGGATACCGGATGAGCTAAAACAACTAATCTTCAAAGAGGGATTTAAAGGTGAAACTGGTAGAACGGGGTTAGGATTATACCTCGTCAGGGAAACGGTAAAAAGGTATGGAGGCAGCGTTCACGTAGAGGACAATAAGCCAAGCGGTAGTGTTTTCGTTGTTAGATTGAAGTGCCCACCCGATCAAGTTCGTAGTGAACTATAACTATGCATTGATCCGCTTGAAGACTTAGAGGAGACACCTTGATTACTTTCCATGCTCTTCTCAGAACTTCCTTCTCTTCTCTCTCTGCAAGCCCGATGTGATCACCTAGAACAAACAGGCAGTCGTGGAGCTTTACATTTCTTATGTCCTCTCCATCTTCCCTGAGATAAATGATCTTATACGGAAGTTCGTCCAATAGCTCCTCCAAGCTCTTCTTCGCAACATAAACCCCTGGACTACTTTTCTTCCAGTTCTTTCCCACTTCAATCCCAAGAGCTTTTCTTAGTATTCCACCTATATTCCTTTCATCCGGAGCCATGTACTTTACCTCACTCCCTTTGATGAGCACGGCTTTTGGTGGCTCTGGTTCGCCGAGAAGTAGGAGGTAAACTTCGACGTCTCTCCTTATACCATGAGAAATGAATAGTGCTTGAGCAACGCACCTGCAAAGAATATCCATCCTACCGGCTCCAGGCAAATCGTTGAGGTTGAATGGCTTTGTTACGGCTTTGTTCCCGATTATCAGGAAGGCTCTCATTACTCGAGGAAAGGTCTCGACGTTACGTAAAACTTTGCAAATACATACAGAGCAACAGAAGTAGCTATCACCAACGAGAGACAGTGGACACTGCTCTGAATGTACGCTCCAAGCAAGCTGAGCCCGATAAGATAAACGAGAATGTAGGAATACGAGAGAATTTCCTCACTGCCCTCCGGGAAAAAGGCAGCTTTCAATTTCTTGACGTTTAAGAGGACGTAGAACATGATAAAAGCGATTGAAAAACTCACAGCTCCAGCGATTATACATGGGGTTGGCTCGTAGACACCCAACACGTTATGATAATTGTAGTCTATTTCTCTGCCCACAAGCCAAATCACCGTTCCGTATATTGTTGCATCCCTAAGCCTTCTTGCGGAGAACTCCATTCTACCTCTTGAGTTCGAGAATAGATATAGGGCTGCCAGTACAGTGAGAAACGCTGTAAACAGATGGGTAAACCCAATGGATGTCTGGATCGCGTATCCAAATGCGTGGCTGATAAAACCAATGGTTATTATACCATAGAAGATCATCAGTACCTTTAAATCGCGCTCTCGATACCCAAAATCTGATATAGAAACCAGAGAATAGCCTATTAATCCCGCAAAGAGCGTAACCAGGCTTGTAAGAAGATAAATCATTGTGGAATATTTAATTTCTAAATTTATAAAGTTTTCGCTAAATCAAGAACCTTACATTGCGATAGAGTCTATAAAAAGTGTAGAACGTGAGAACTACTGCAATAAGCAGAGCTGCGTGCAAGTTTTCAACTGCCATACCGCCAACGAGGATTACCAGAAAAGCCATGTAAATGACTTCTGTATCGTCGAAGAAATAGAAATCGTTTCTATCCAAAGCTCTAATGGATTTAATAGCAAAGTAGAGTACAGGAATTGCGATTAACGCAACGGTTAGTGGAAGCATGCCGACAAACGATAAGCTTTTGGCAGTAAGCCAGACCATGGAAGCGTAGATAAGACCATTTTTAAATCTTTCTGCATTCAATCCCTCAAGTTTAACGTTAGAAGCCAGGTAAAGGGCGGCTAGAGAAAGAAGAAGGGCTAAAATCATATTGGCAAAATCGAAGTCGAAAAAATGAATAAGTCCATAAATAACAAACGTCATGCTCATAAATGCGCAGAAAACAAGTGTTACTTTGAGATACTTACTGTAGTCTCCTGCAAGCCCAGCACTATAACCAATCAAACCGAGAGCTGATACAATTATGCCAATTACCATTACAAGATAATGATGATAAAATCACTTAAATCTTTTTCGATAAAATAGATAAATTAAATTTTTAATTTAAAGTCTTATTCGCTTGGAGGCTTTCTCTTTTTCTTTGGCAAATCTTTTTCGCAAACAGGAACGACTTCAACATAATCCCTATACAGCCCCCTCCTCCATATACCCATGTAGTGAAGGTGTTCAAAGCAAACCGGTTTCTTGCAAATTGCACACCTTCGCCATGTTTTGCCTTCGTCTTCCGGCTTTAAAGGCTTCTCACAAATGACACAGCTTAGTTCCTCCATCGCCACCACCTCATATTTCAACTGGCGATTCAGCAATCACCTTTGCAAGATCTGCTGCGGTGAAGATCCCCTTAACCTCCTCACCTTCCATGACAACGAGGCGTTTTATTTTCATGTCTGCCATGATTCTCGCAGCCTCTCTGACATCGTAGTCTGGAGAGATGACGATCAGGGGTGTCGAAGAGTACTTTCCAACATCCTCTTCAAGACTGCCTTCCAGCAAAACCCTCGAAAGCAAGTCCCTTTCTGTGAAAATCCCGAATGGCTTTCCTTCCCTTGTGACTATGACACTGCCAATTCTTTTTTCTCCCATTATCTTACACGCTTCCTTCACCGGCGTTTTGTAATCCACAGAAACAACTTCTTTCACCATCACGTCCCCTATCTTCATGCTTGAAAATTCGTCAGGAAACAAATAAACAGTTTTCGGTTTTCGTAGCATTTTGTTTTTGTCTCTCTTCAGGACGCAAGAGAATCCGGAAAATTACTTGGTTTACAAAATGGAGTGATTGG
>Ga0190367_1000135_pt1 | contig 58037 bp, 62 predicted proteins | sample 4872181011_MG_FD_171838 | JGI IMG/M metagenome (GOLD analysis project Ga0190367, IMG submission 171838) | Hydrothermal vent microbial mat bacterial communities from Southern Trench, Guaymas Basin, Mexico - 4872-18-10-11_MG | ecosystem: Environmental > Aquatic > Marine > Hydrothermal vents >... | reverse complement strand
CCTAGCTTATCGATTAAGAATAGTACTTGAGCTAGCTTAGAATTCAAAACTTCTTCTCCACGATGAGTGAGAATTACTTCAACCTTAACCTTAAATCCCTCATTCAAATTCTCATCCAACACAGCAGTGCGCCCCTAACGCAAAGGTCATTCAAGCACCATTGCTATTTGAGTTAAAGCAAACAGCATCGCATGCTAAACACCTCCACGCAGCCTCCTCAAGTTTTCTCGAACAAGCTCCCTAATTTCAGGAAGCCTCCTATACAAGTATTCTCCTGGACACTTAGTTGCTGGATTATAGTCTCTATGGCCCTTAATGTTCTCAACTGGAATACTGTATTTAAGGCATAGCCACGTTAATAGCTTCACTATAGCCTTCAACTGTTTATCATTGATATCCACAAACTCATAGTTTCCAATCAAAGCTACACCTATATTACCTATATTATGACCCTTAACATGTGCACCCACAGCCCAAATAGGCCCATCCTTCATAAATATTACCATCCTTATCCATTAGGAAGTGGTACCCGATATCACACCATCCCCTACTGAACATGTGGTATAATTGTATGCTCTTAACGACACGCCTAGCATTAACATACTTGTTTGATGTCGCAGTGCGGTGTATTATTATCGCATTAATGTAGGGATTCCTATCATACTCACATCTAGGTTCCAGTGCACCCCACTCCTCCCGCTTAATAACTTCAATTTCAAATTCGAGCTCTATCTTATCAGGTGCACTCATGTATGTTAAATGGCAATACGCAATTGCTAGGTAGAAAAGCATTATCAATATTAATGCCCTCAGCTTAATCATCGCATAACTATTGCGTAAAAGCTAATTTAAGCTTTAATAACATCTTGATGGGGAGGGAAGCTGATTGATAATCGTTGAATTCAGCATTGTACCGCTTGGTGTTGGGATAAGTGTTAGTAAATTCGTTGCAGAAGCAGTTAAGGTTTTAGATGAAGAAGGCATTAACTACGAAGTAACGCCAATGTGCACTGTTTTCGAAGCTGAGGATATTGATAGGGCATTAGAGATCATAGCCAAAGCCCATAAAGCAGTCGTTAAAGCAGGTGCAATGAGAGTTTTAACATCAATAAAAATTGATGATAGGAGAGATATTGAGAGGAAAATGAAGGATAAAGTGAGGTCAGTGCTTGAAAAATTGAGAGTGAAATCGTAATGAAAATTAAAGTAGACCTACACATACACTCAACATATTCCGGGGATAGCACTCTCACCGTAGACGAAATAGTAAGCTACTACGCTTTAAATGGATATCATGCAATTGCAATTACTGATCACGACTCATTTAGGGGTGCAATTGAAGCGAGAAAAATAGTTAGGGAAATGAATCTAAACTTAATAGTCATACTTGGAGCTGAAGTATCAACTATTGAGGGGGAATTAGTAGTTTTAAGTGACATTGAGCTACCCTACCTACCTTCTAGGGCTGAAGAGCTAATAAACTTAACAAGGAAGAGCGGAGGAATAACCTATGCACCACACCCCTACGATGAAACTAGACATAGCCTAAAAGACCAATTATTTGAACTCAAAAACCTAGATGCAATAGAAGTATTGAACTGCACATCAAATCCAAAATTCAATAGCATGGCGATGAGAGCGGCGAGAATACTAAATAAACCAGGAATAGCCAACAGTGATGCACACAGCCCAATTGAAATTGGAAGAGCAGAAACTATCCTGGAGGTAAGGGAGCTAAGCATTAAAGAAGTGTTTAGAGCAATTAAGCACAACAGAATTCTAAGGAGAAGATGCATACAAAGAGCCTAGCTTGATCTAGATAGAATCACAACTTGCCTTTCAGCATCAACCTCACGTATATGCACATTATCAACTTCAATTAGCTCTCCATTCACACGTAGAATGCTCAACTTATCACTACACAACTTCACGTTTATAGCATCTTTACACACAATGTGCCTCTCATTCCCGTCCTCAAGAACCACCCTCAATCTAAACTCACACATTGCAGTTAACACCTCCCCCAATAGCTGTAACATTAATTCAACTATTTAAACCATACAGCAGAAGTTTCAAGAGCCAAGTCTAAAACTCCCAGCAAAACTATTAAGCTTATACTGTGAAAACAGCTCTAATAAGAATGGGATGTTCGCTTTCGTATATAGCGATAAATACTTAGAATATAATTTCGGGCCAACCCACCCACTTAAACCCAGTAGAACTAAAAAGCTACTTACACTATTGCACAGCACTGAATTCAAGAAGCTAATGACAGTGCATGAACCTAGAATGGCTAGTAGAAGTGAAATAGAGCTATTCCATACAAGCGATTACGTCAACTTCGTCGCTGAAATGAGTAGAATTGGAGTTGGACTGCTCGATATGGGAGATACCCCTGCATTCGAGGGCTGCTATGAAGCTTCATCAACCATTGTTGGTGGAACACTAACTGCAGTTGACTTAGCTTTAACAGGTAAATTTGAATTCACAGTCAACATGGCCGGAGGACTTCATCACGCCCATCCAAATAGAGCTTCAGGCTTCTGCATATTCAATGATCCAGCAATCGCAATTGCATACTTAATTGATAGAGACTTCAAGAGAATCATGTATCTAGACATCGATGCACACCATGGAGATGGAGTAATGTACGGCTTCTACAGTGATGAGCGAGTTCTAGACATAGATATTCATGAAAGCGGGCTCTACCTGTTCCCCGGAACTGGCTTCGTGCATGAAATAGGTGACGGGAATGGTAGGGGATTGAAGCTAAACATACCACTCCCACCATACGCAGGCGATGATGCATTCCTAATGGCATTTAATGAAGTATTTCATAAGGCAGTAGAGAAGTTTAAACCTGAAATAATTATCGTGCAGTGCGGTGCAGACGGATATATGGGGGATCCATTAACCCATCTCAACTACTCAACGAAAACATATATTGAAGTTGCCAAGGCAGTCAAGGAAGCCTCACAGAAATACTGTAATGGTAGGCTAATCATTTTAGGTGGAGGAGGATATAACATAGAAAACACTGTGAGAGTATGGAGTCTAGTCATAGCCACATTAATAGGCGAGACAGACATATTTAGGAGATTCATCGATCTCAGTCAAACAAAAAGTAGCATTGAAATACTTTCTACCGTTGAGAAGATAATCAATGAACTGAGAAAAACAACAATTATTGGGTAGTAAACTACTTTGTAGTAATAGTGTATTCACAGCCAACTTTACTCAAAGCCTTATCTATTAGCTCTATAAGCTCATTTAATTCCTCAAATGTCGGAGGCCTAGTCCACTCAAAGTAGAAATCGTAGTCTCCGAGGGACCATCCACTCTCACTTATCAATCCCCTCCTCTCCCTAACCTCCTCAGGAGATACACCTGCCTCGAGCAGTGAGAGATAGTGGAAGTACTTTATTCCTGGATGACGCTTTGAAAATTCCCTAGCAACTTCCTCTAAAGCCCTTAATGCATCAATTATTGGTGGACCATAAATTTTAATATAGGTCTTCACTTAAAACCCCAGAAACCTATGCTCAAAGAAGCAATATAAGCTTTGAGATGAATTGAAAGCTAAATGCAATCTATCAATATCTTAAATCTTAAAGCACCCCCTTAAATATTCTGGGTGAAAAATTGAGGGCTCCACTTGAAGGAATTAGGGTACTAGATGTATCAAGAGTACTTGCAGGTCCATTTTGCACCATGATACTGGGCGATCTCGGTGCTGAAGTAATTAAGGTTGAGGAGCCAAGGGTTGGTGATGGAACGAGAGCATGGGGCCCACCATTCATAAAGGGGGAGAGCGCATACTTCCTATCCATTAATAGGAATAAGAAGAGCATTACAGTCAACTTGAAGCACCCTAAGGGAAGGGAAATAATCTATAAATTGGCTGAGAAAAGCGATGTTTTCATTGAAAACTTTAGACCGGGAGTTGCAGAGAGACTTGGAGTAGACTATGAAGCAATAAGTAAGGTAAACCCCAAAATAATATATTGCTCAATTAGCGGATTCGGCCAGACAGGTCCATATAGAGATAAGCCAGCATACGACCTGCTCATCCAAGCAATGTCAGGCTTCATGAGCTTCACAGGGGAACCAGGCAGACCCCCAGTCAGAATTGGTGTTGCAATAATGGACTTGGGAGCAGGAATGTACGCAGCCATATCCATTCTAGCAGCATTGAGAGCAAGGGAAATCACCGGAAAAGGGCAGAGAATAGACATTTCATTACTAGACACCGCTGTTTCATGGTTAACATACATGGCAATGAACTACTTCGCCACTGGAAGAAATCCGAGAAAAATGGGATCAGCACACCCAAATATAGTGCCATACCAATGCTTTGAAGATAGAGATGGCAGGTACTTCGCAGTTGCAGTTGGAACAGATGAACACTGGAAGAGATTATGCAAGGCGCTTGGCAGAGATGAATGGATTGAAAATCCAAAGTACTCAACAAATCCCAAGAGAGTTGAGAATAGAGATGAACTCATAGGAGAGCTGGAGAAAATATTTAAATCAAAGAGTAGGGATGAATGGCTCAAAACACTCGAGGAACATAGAGTGCCATGTGCACCAGTATATGAGGTGAGCGAAGTACTATCAGATCCACAGGTAATTCATAGGAAAATGGTTATCGAAGTAGATCACCCAAAAATAGGGAAGTTAAAGCAACTTGGATTCCCAATGAAGCTGTCGGAAACACCATGCGAAATAAGATATCCGCCACCCCTACTAGGCCAACATACGAGGGAAATATTGAAGGAGCTACTCGAGTTTAGCGATGAAGAGATCGATGAATTAGAGAGGGAAGGAGCAATATGAAAGTAGGGAATACAAATGGCAGCATGCTATGATTGCAAAGGTAAAACTATAGTCTTCCTATACGGTACAAATAACCTAATTCTATCACCAATTGAAATCTCAACTTCAGGATCCAAGTAAGCCACTAAATGCACACTATCAACTTTCACTCTCACCTCAATATGATCTCCAATAAATGAAATTCTATCAACCAAACCATAAAATGCATTTGATAGCTCACCCGATGCATTTAGCTCAAAGTGCTCAGGTCTAAGTATACATGCAACCCTATCTCCAATATCAATCACGACATCTTCACTTGGAATACAGCCAATAATGATTTCCGAGCCAAATTTAACGTAAACCCTCTCCCCCTCAACTTTAATAACTTCACCCTCAATAACACTGCTCTTACCAACAAATTCAGCCACGAAGAGGCTTTTAGGCCTATAGTATACCTCCATTGGAGTACCGACTTGATAAATTTTACCAGCATTCATTACTGCAAGCCTATCCGATAACGTCATAGCCTCTTCCTGGTCGTGGGTAACGTATATGGTGGTTATTCCAAGCCTCCTCTGCAAGGCCTTAAGCTCATCTCTCATTTCAACCCTAAGCTTTGCATCCAAATTGCTGAGCGGCTCATCTAAAAGGAGAACTTTCGGTTCAACAACCAATGCTCTTGCGAGAGCAACTCTCTGCTGCTGACCCCCAGATAACTGATGTGGATACCTACTCTCTAATCCCTCAAGCTTAACTAGCTCAAGAACCTCCCTAACCCTCCTCCTAACCTCACTTCTAGATAACCCCATAATCCTAAGTCCATAAGCAATGTTCTCGAAAACAGTCATATGAGGCCAAAGCGCATAGCTCTGAAATACCATTCCAACACGCCTTTCATATGCAGGCAGGCCAGTTACATCAACATCGTCAAAATAAATTCTCCCGTGATCAGGTACCTCGAATCCAGCTATAATTCTTAGAGTAGTAGTCTTACCACAGCCACTTGGACCGAGAATCGTAAATAGCTCACCATGATTAATACTGAGTGAAACATTATCCAATGCAACGACTTCACCAAACCTCTTAGTAACACCTACAAGCCTAACAGAAGTCATAGCACCGCCTCAAATTCAAGCCAATCCTCCCAATAAACTGAGCTGAGAACAAAATAATATTACATTACTTAAGTTTAAGTATTAGCTGAAAACTGGAAAATGAGCACTCAAGTTTAGGCTCGCAAGAGCTAAGATTATTAGTTGAAAGCACTACTTAATGATTGTGCATGAAGCATCCATAGCGCAGAACATAATCGATATAGCAATTAAAATTGCAAGTGAGCATAAGGCTAGGAAGGTCAACAAGATAGTCATAGTAGTTGGGGAGCTCAATTTTCTAGATTTAGATGCACTAAAATTCGCATTCCAAGTATTATCGGAAAAAACCATGCTGGAAAGCGCAGAGCTAATCATAGAATTAAAGCCAGCGAAATTTAAGTGTTTAAAGTGCGGTTCAGAGTGGAGTGCAAGCCTAGCGGAGCTTAAAGATAAAGTCGAACTCCACTTCACGCCAGAACTAGTATTAAACTTTCTTGAATGCCCAAACTGCAAGAGCTATGAAGTTGAAATTGAAGGTGGAAGAGAACTTTACATAAAGGACATTGAACTAGTAGTTTGACTCCACTGGTAATCCCACAGCTTTAGCTAAATCAAATATTCCAACACCAGTCTTAGCGCTCGTGAGAATTACTGGAGCCCTAAAGTTTATTTTCCTAGCATCATCAACCATTCTATTCAGATCGATACCCATAATGTCTGCAAGATCTACCTTATTTATGACAATAATATTTGAACTCCTAACAGTCATTGGGTGCTTAATGAACTTATCCTCACCTTCAGTAACGCTTACAACTAGAACTCTAGTGGTGGAACCCAAATCAAAGTATATTGGGCAAATTAAATTACCGACATTTTCTATAAACAGGAACTTAACTCTATTTAGATCAAGCTTCTCAATTGCCTTTCTAATATGAATTGCCTCTAAATGACATGCACCACCAGTATTAACTTGAACACCGGCAATTCCATGCCTAAGTATACGCTCAGTATCAACTGTTGAAGCAACATCACCACCAATATAAGCTAACTCACTCTTAGAACCACCATAAACCTCAATTAGCCTCTCAATTAAAGCAGTCTTACCAGAACCAGGTGAACCGAGAAACTCAATAACAGTGACACCTAAACCATTAAATTTCCTCCGAAGCTCCATAGCAATTTTCCGATTAGACTCCAAAATGGGCTCATCAATGCGCACAACCACTACACCGCTCAATTAAGCCACCTCAATAAAATTAGTTTGAGAATAAATATGATTTATTGCGGAGAGCCATGAAGCCGCTGCCAAGAAGCTTCTATGAGAGAAGTAGCATTGAAGTCGCTAAAAACTTATTGGGGAAAATTTTAGTCAGAAAAGTAGCTGATGGAGTGATGGCTGGCAAGATAGTCGAAGTCGAAGCCTACGGTGGACCGGAGGATCCAGCAAGCCATGCAAGATTTGGATTGAGGCCATGGAACAGGGTAATGTTCGGCGAAGTAGGTAGAGCATACATATACAGAATTTATGGATTACACTACTGCCTAAACGTAGTTGCAAAATCAAGAAATGAAATTGCAGGAGCAGTATTAATTAGAGCTATAGAGCCAATTAAAGGTATAGATTTAATGTTCAAGTTTAGATTCAAAAACAGTAAGGGTAAAATAACTGAATTAACGAGTGGGCCAGCAAAGCTCTGCAAGGCAATGAAGATAGATTTAACATTAAATGGAACTGATTTAACAATTGAAGGACCGCTCTACATAGCTGAAAATAGTGATGAAGAATTCGAAATTACAGTAACACCGAGAATTGGTGTAAAAGAAGGATTAGATAAATTATGGAGATTCTATATCAAAAACAACAGATTTGTTTCAAGAAAATAATCTGCTGAGACCACGGTAGCAATTCGCAGTTTCCAGCCCTAAGTCAATCCATGAAATAGCAAAAACAACATTAAGATAAATGACCAAAGAGAACCCTACTATTTCTCTGAAAATGTATTGCATACAATTAATAAGCGGCGATTAGCGATCTTAAGTTAATTATAGATTATAGTTTAAGCTCAACACCATCAATATTTAATTTAAACTCGAAAAGCTAAGTAATAAAGTAAAGGAAGAAGCACTAGGAGAACATAATGAAGTTATTAGAGCAATCGAAATTGATCAGCTTTACCGCCAATTATTTTAGTTAAAGCCAAAACTATAGTTGATGAGGTTGAATTAATGAAATTAACAAGTAAAATTTATGTGACTAGGCATTGCTTGAAGAGAATTTTTGAGAGAGCTGGAATTTGGAATTATGATGAGAAAAAGATGTTGATATGGAAAATACTGAGTTCTGGAGAGATTGTTGATGTTAGGGGTAAACATGTACTGGTTAAATGGAATAATAACTACTTGATTTTGAGAAGGAATAGGGATAAATGGGCTATTATAAGCTATACAAGAAATATTGCTCCAAGGGGATTTGATGAGAGGCTACATATTAAGCCCGTACTAGATAATCTTAATAATAGTTAGTTCAACCTCCTAATTCCTTCAATACAGCTTGGTGGAACATATTTTACTAGATAAACTGACTTCCCAGCTCTAAGTACCTTAATTCCATGGGCACGCAGTTTATCTGCATTTACAATTAGAATCACAATTTTACTACCGTGTCTCTTAGCGACTTCAATAGCATCGCTAAGATTGCTCGATAAGTGAACATACATTCTCCCCATAGACTTTATTCCTTCACTCAAGATTCTATTCAATCTTTCCAGCGTAGTTCCATGATATAGGATCTTTATTTCATTGTCAACTGGTAAACTCAGATTCACCCTAATGCTATGTCCATAGGTTGCCCTAATTTTGCCATTTCTAATTTCAAATCTACCTTTAGGGCATGTTTCAGCTATGGCTACTATGTGGATCGGCTTTAACCAATAGTATGAAGGTGAACATGACCTAATCTTATTTACGAGCTCATCTATGTTAATAAAGCCCTCATCGTCAAGCTCGACTCCAACAACCTCAGGTTTATGTCTAAGTATTAGGGAAAGAAATTTACTCAACTTCAATCTCTGCTTACCAGTTAAAATTAGCTTGCAAGGAGAATTACAGTGCACTGGCTCCTCAATAAATTTACCGCATACTGTGCATTGATATATTGGCTTCAGCATGGCCTACCAGTTAATTAGTTTCAGTGCTATTGAAAATGTTTCCTCAGCCTCCTCCACAGACGCTACACCAATGGCAACTCCATCAACACACTTAGACCTAGCTATAAACTCGAGAGCCTCTCTAGGCTCAATTCTACCAGCACCCAACACTTTCTTGGCAATTATTGGTATGCCAAGCTCCCTATACAAGTTCACTGCTTCATCAGGCCTCAAGTCCATGAGATGACCATACTTATTAAGGGGGGCTAACACCAAATCGATCTCCAGATTGCACTTCTTAATCCATGGAATAACCTTAGCAGGAGAGTGAGTAACAATTCCAGTTATTGGAGCACTTCTTCCAGCCAATCGCAGAGCTCTAACCAAAACATCTTCACTCATTAAGTCGACTAACGAGGCATGAACTAAAACTGCAATAGCACCCAACTTATCCAGCCTATCAATACTCTTCTCAAGCTCATCTGGAAGCATTGTGCCCACAATAACTATTTCATCACCAAAATCCCTAACCGCACTCTCAATACCCCTATAAACCCACGAGTAAGGAAGTATTTGAACACCCCTAACGCCAAGTTCAAAAGATTTCAAAGCCACCTCCCTAACACTCTCAGGCTTACCAAAGAACTTCAAGTAATACCTAAAAGCTCTACTACCAAACTGACCTGCACCAATAAATGGCGAAGTCCCTAGGAGCACTCTTGGAATCCTATAACCCTTAACTTTAAAGTATCCAGACATGATAATCAAGTTAAGCTCTAGTGCAATAGTAATTAAAGTATTTTACTCCAACTTTACATGGCGAAAGCATGAAGCACAAATTCATAAAAAACTTCAATGAACTAGTTAGCGTCAAACAAGAAGAAAATGCGGAGGCAAGAAGAATAGCACTCACCCTATTAGAGGAGGGATTGAGAAGAGCAGATCCAAAAGAAGCAGTGAGAGAGCACTTGAAAATTGAAGATGAAAAAGTAGTAGTGGATGATGAGGAACTTAGCCTAGTGAGCATTGACAAAATATACGTTATTGGGGCGGGTAAGGCTTCAGGGAAAATGGCTGAAGCCATAGAGGAAATCTTGGGAAGTAAAATTCATGGTGGAACAGTCATAGTTCCAAGGGGAACAAAAGTTAAGCTGCATAGAATAGAGGTTATCGAGGGGTCACATCCAATACCATCAGCTAAATGCATTGAAGGAGCAATGAAAATACTTGAAATAGCAAGGAAAGCTGGGAAAAAGGATTTAATTATAGCTCTAATTTCAGGTGGAGGATCATCATTACTAACACTGCCAGCCGAAAACTTAACTCTAAACGATATAATTGAGACAACCAAAATACTCCTCAAGTGCGGTGCAGACATTAAAGAGATTAATGCAGTTAGAAAGCACATATCAAAAATAAAGGGAGGACAATTAGCGAAAGCAGCCTATCCAGCCAAAATAATATCACTAATAATTTCAGATGTAGTAGGAGATCCAATAGATGCAATAGCTTCAGGACCAACAGCACCAGACCCCACAACATTCAGAGATGCATGGGAAGTACTGGAAAAATACAATATAGCAGACTCAGTACCACCAAGAGTTAAAGAGAGAATCATTAAAGGCTTAAGTGGCAATATTCCTGAAACACCAAAACCCGGCGACCCAGCATTCTTTAACGTGAAGAACCTAGTTATTGCGAGTAATATTAAATCACTTAAAGCAATGAGCAATATAGCTGGGAAGCTTGGACTTAATTCAATAATATTAACATCGCAGATTGAAGGTGAAGCTAGACATGTTGGACTAGTAATTGCATCAATACTTAAAGAAATACATTCAAATGAACAGCCAATCAAGCCACCAGCAGTAGTAATAGCTGGAGGAGAAACAACAGTAACAGTTACTGGGAATGGTATTGGTGGACGAAACCAGGAACTCGCCCTAAGTGCAGCTACATCTATAAAGAAGTTAAGGGGGGTAGTATTAGCATCAATTGGAAGTGATGGAATAGATGGAATAACAAATGCTGCAGGAGCAATAGTTGATGGAGAAACAATTGTGAGAGCAGAGAGACTCGGATTAAATCCAAACAAATTCCTAGTAAATAATGACTCTTATACATTCTTCAAGAGAATTGGTAAAAGCCTAATATTCACAGGATATACTGGAACAAATATAAACGACTTAATAGTTGGAATAGTACTAAGTAAAACATGAGTCAAACGAATTAATCACCATTACAATGAACTCCAAATTTCCAATAGACACCAACCTAGGAACTAAAATTAAATCATGCATTTAATGACTAGTATTAGCAATATTTATGAAACTACTCTTACCCATACGACATGTGACAATAATTTTGAAAAATAAAATATAAAGAGGGTGATAGCTTTAAACAGTGTAGTCACCCCCCAATAATGGAGGGAAATAATGACTATTACAATTACATTGCCCAGTAGCATTGCTACAGAAATTATGAAAAGAGCACATAAAGAAGGCATGAGCATTGAAGAGTATTTAATCGACTTAATTTTAGAAGATTTGGATCCCAATGAGAAAGCCGAGAAATATCTGGATGGTGCTTTTGAACTTATTAAACAAGCGCAAAGAGAAATCCAAGAAAGGAATTTTAGGCAAGCTAGTGAAAAAATATGGGGTGCATGCGCACTAGCTATTAAAGCTCATGCTTATATGAAAGCAGGTAAGAGATTGACATCACATAGGGAATTGCACGAATATAAGGATGAAATTGTAAGGGAAATTGGTGATTGGACTTTAAATGCATGGTTCGCAGCAAATACAATGCACATAAACTTCTATGAAGAATGGGCTACAGAAGAAGAGATTAAAGCTGCATTAGAAAAAGTTGAAAAACTAGTTAGGGCTATAGCAAAATCCATAATTGAAAGAAATGATTAGGAAGTCCGAAATAGTCCAGTGAGTGAAAGTCTCAGAAACTGCATGGTAAAAATAAAATTTGGCTGAATAGTTGGCTTCTCAAATACTTATAATGCTTGTTACGGTCAGTAATCCTATAAGTGTATATGAGGAAGAGGATACAATAGCCAATCTCTAAATAATGACCTTCAGATGCCTCAAATTCCCCTTGTCATGTAACCCAAATACCAGTATGAATATTAAACCTAAGCCAAGCAATATCAAGAGCATTGCTTTGCTCTCCTAAACCTTAAATTGCGTTTCATATACGGAGCATATCGAGAGACAAACATATGAACATTCGCTGGGTGAAGGAAAAGATAATCAGCACATAATTAAGGGATGTTTGGGTTTATTCAATAAAGTACAATTGATGCTTGGAGAGGAGAATTAGGAAGAGCGGTGCTGGTATTATGAGCATTTTATCCTCTTCATAATACTCTAAATCCTGCATTGAAACAAGTATTTTTTCTCTAAAACGATGCCTATTGGCGAAATCCATTTTACTAACATTTCTACTCCACTTAACTTCTACTCCTAATAGCTTCATATTCTCTTTTAAGATCGTGAAATCCGTTTCTCCCTTCTCAACATAGAACATTACCCTTGCATGATGATCTCTAAATTGTCTAGCGAGATGTTCACCTATGATTCCTTCAACAATCGCACTTTCATTTTCATGAGAGTAGTCTCTATAAACACCGTAAGAATAACCCTTGAAAACGCTATAGAGGAATGGATCCGTAAAATAGACTTTCTTCTCCTTTCTATAGTCTGGCATTTTTGAGATTGGACTTGTTTGATAAAACACCCTTAAAAGCAATAGTCCTTCAAGTACTTCAATATAATCCCTCACAGTCACATGGCTACGCAAATCCGCTTCTCGCGCCAGTTTGGCATATGAAAACTTCGTTGAGACTCTCTCTATTAATGGCAGCATTAACTTCCTTAGCAATGTAATTTTCCTACCGAGAAGTGCTAAATCCCCCTCAATCCACTTAACATAATCGAGATAAGTTTCCTCACTAATATTACTATGGCACTTCAATTCATATGATGGTTTAAGGAAGCCCCCCGTCTTAAGGTAGTTTCTGAAGAGCGCATTTACTTCATTAATAAATGGTGATAACTTCAAGGCTCTATCGTATAGAGACTTCAAATTTACTAGCTTGCTTAAATTAAAGCTCTCAATTTCATTTAGCTCACTCTTCAAATATTGAGAGCCAAAGAGCTCAACATACTCTCTAAATGTTAATGGCATAAACACTCTAACCCTAATATTTCTTCCAGGCATACGCTCAAATCCTTTGAAAAGCCAAATTGAGCTAGAACCAGTAGCATAAATTACCTTATTCTCACTCATTCCAGTATCTAGAAAGTACTTTATTGCAGCCTCCCACTCCCTTGCAAATGTGACTTCATCTAACAATACATACTTGCAACCAGCAACATCACTGAACATGCTATCATAAAGACTTAATAGGTCAATTATATCACGCTTATTCTCTAGGAGCTCGCATGAAAAGTATAGGATGCGTCTTGGATCTACTTGATGCCTAATTAAGTGGCGTATCATGAGCTTGAGATATGTAGTTTTACCTACTTGCCGTGGTCCCAACAATATGGTATTAGCTATGGAAGTATAGGCATAGCCCTTGGTAGGCTTCTTGCTTAAAGCTTCAACTATCTTAGTATCACTTTCAATTTCATCTGGATTGCTCCACCAGGGATTTAATCGAACTAGGTCTTGCGGTTTTATGATCATATCTGACAACTTATTGTCAGGAAATATATATAATTCTTGTTATTATGCTGTCAGAATAATGCCATCCTCCACTCAAAAACTACCAGCATCAATATTCATTGATGCTGTTAAATTTCATGTAAGTCTTCAATATAAAATATTAACTACTCTATTCCTCTACTTTTACTGAAGTGGTTATACATCCTTGAGCTCATCAAGTAGGGGTACATGAATTATAAAATAGTTATTATTTTAATAATATTTAGGCTTGTTATGGGTGTGAATGTTATGGAGAAAGTCGTTGGCTATATTGTTGATAGAAGTGTTCCTGGTAGAGAGTTTCGATGGGAGAATGGTTTTATTGAGGTTAGGAGTGAGGATGGTAGGTTAATTAGGGTTTGGATACTTGGGACAGTTGTTCAGTGGCTTAATGTTGGTGATAGAGTTAGAATTGAAGCTGAGAAAATTACTGGTGAAATTTCGGGTGAAAACTTTAGAGTTTACAAGATTTATCCAGATGAGAATCCCAAGTCACCTGATGAAGTTGGTGAGGTTCAGATATGGCCGCTCTATGAGAAGAAGTATGAGTATCCAAGGCTAGACCCGGTGAGAGGTGAAGTACTTTATACTTATAGGATAATTGCACGTGAAGCGAGGACTGAGAGAGATTATATGGATATAGTTGAGCTCGAGCAGTATCACTATGCATCTAAGAAGGAGCTCGTTGCAATATGGAAATTGCCGGATGGGAGAATTGTTGAAAGCAATATTCAGCCTGAAAGTAAAGAGGGTAAGGCTGAGCTAGTTGCAATTAAGGGTTCACTTCCAGCATCAAGATTTCTAGTACTCGAATTAGCTACTAGAGAGGCATTTGAACCTAGAATAGTCGGTTATGTAAGAGTGGATCCACCAGTACCAGCAATGCATAGGAGAATAGTTGAGAACAAGAAAACAGTTATTGAAAGAGATATTAGGAGCAAAGTATTTCCAAGAAACTGGATTTACCCAACATTTTGGCCCGAAAAGCTGATGAAGAAGCTGGCTGAGCAGTTCAAGGAACTCTCGGAAGTTCATGGTAGGAGAATGGCATACTACATGCTAAGTGAAAGAGTGAAGGAGGAAGCAATGAGAACCTGCAATACCGCAGCAGCTAGAATTGCAAGAGTAGTAATTCACCCAGACTATAGAGGTGATGGCCTCGGAATGTTTGCAGTTAAAGCAGCAATAGAATGGATTAGGGAGAGGAGAATTCCCGAAATGAGGAAGAGGAAGCATTTAGTAGAAACGATAGCTATGATGGCAAGATACCACCCATTCTTCGAGAGAGTTGGATTCAAATACTTATGGGATACTGCAGGTGGCAGACCAGTACTATACTACCCACTAACCAGAGAAGCTGAGAAAACAATAGATAACTTCCTAAAGAAAGACCCCCACGCAAGAAAGCATGGCGGAAGACTCTATAGGCCAAGATATAAGGTTGAAGAGGCAATTGAGAGCCCAATAGTATTCAAAGATGTATCCAAAATGTATTCAAGTGAACTAGACATATCAGCACTACACGAAAACCTACAGGAAGTATTAAGAGCATTCGGCGTAATTAGGAGAGTAGTTCAAAGATACGTACTAAGAGATGTAAACCTAGAAATTAACCCTGGAGAAGTAGTCGCAGTAGTAGGTATTTCCGGTGCAGGCAAAACAACATTTCTAAGAATGATACTGGGTGAAGCAATGAAAATTAGAAGTGAAAGATACATGCCCACATCAGGGAAAGTCATTATACCTAGAAATATTAGAGTAGCCGCACTCCTACCAGGAGAAATTGAACCGAAATTCGAAGAGGAATCACTATTAGAGCACATGTACAATAAAATTGGAGACATAGTAGCTGCAATAGAAGTACTCAATATAAGTGGATTAACAGATGCAGTATTCTACCGAGCTCGATTTAGAGAACTATCAACTGGACAGAAAGAGAGAGCAAAAATAGCATCATTACTAGCTGAGAAACCAAACGTACTAATAATAGATGAATTCACAGCTCACCTAGATGTATTAACAGCTCAAAGAGTAGCTAGAAAACTCTCATCAATAGCAAGGAAAAACAAAATAACACTAATAGTAGCAACAAATAGACCTGAAGTACTCAAAGCACTAGCACCAGACAAAATACTCTACGTAGGTTATGGTAGCATAATAGTGAAGAAAGCAAGCTGAAAATGAAATCCAGCACTTCAAAAACATTTACGGTTGAAATAGTATGAGAGAAGACATGGGGGATTTAATGAATGGCTTTCCTTACTCGATAGCTAAATCAAAAACTTGAAGTTCTCGAATACAGGTAGTGGACCGATTGATTTTATAAGGAAATTAGAGTTAAAAAGCAAATACATGATCACTCCTGAGTGGCTTAAGCTTTAGTAGTTTCAGCTGTCCTGGCCTTCCTCATTAATCGGCGTTCCAGCGCTCATCATCTAAGTTTACTTTAAAGGTTTTGATAATAAAGTTTGCTGATGAATTTAAGCTTTAGCTAGTTCAGCTAGCTTTCTCTTTCTCTCCTTGAGCTCTCTTTTCGCCTCATCAATTAAACTTGGATTTAATAGCAAGTCTAGTCCTGTGAGAGCAAGCATTTTAGCTCCTATGATCAACCCCCTATGGCCACTTTCGGATCCAGCTGCTTTAGCAAACTCCTCTGAATGACCAGGAGTACCTTTGGGGCATATTTTAATGTACATTTCAAGTGAGGGTATTACTTGACTGACATTTCCAAAATCAGTTGAACCCCTACCTTTACGCTTAACTATTTCCTCAAGTGGTTCGCACTCTACACCTAGATATTTGAAGTTTTCAATTGCAAGTTTAATTAATGTTTCATTTGGTATGACATTAGCATAAGTATTTGCTGTTTTAGTGAACTTCATTTTAGCACCAGTCTGCAAAGCCGCTCCTTCAGCACATCTTTTAATTTTCTCAACAACCTCCATTAAATACTCGACCGTTTCAGCTCTAGCATAGAATCTTCCAGAAGCATAGTCTGGAACAATATTTGGTGCCACACCTCCATGCTCAATTATGCCGTGAATCATAGCATCCCTCTTTAAATGCTGTCTTAGAGCATTAATGGAGACAAATGTCAGTATAAGTGCTTCGAGAGCATTAATACCCTTATGTGGTGCGGCAGCTGCATGAGCAGCTTTACCGAAGAATTCTATTCTAAAAGCTTCACGAGCAAGAGAGGAGTATCCAATGGTATTGGTGTCGCTTGGATGGATCATTAAAGCTACATCAGCCTTAGATATCTCATCAAGCATGATGACTTTTCCACCAGCATTCTCAACAACACCTTCCTCAGCCGGAGTTCCGAAGACAATGATCTCACCGCTCAAACCCTCCTCCTCAACAATTCTCCTTAATGCTATGGCAGCTCCAATAGCAGCAGTACCAATAATATTATGTCCACATGCATGACCAAGCTTCGGCAGGGCATCATATTCAGCTAGAAAGGCGATTCTAGGCTTTCCCTTACCATATGAGGCTCTAAATGCTGTAGGTAAATTGCATATGCCAAGCTCAACTTTGAAGCCGTGAAGCTCAAGCTCTGAAGCCAAGAGCTTTGAAGCCCTGTACTCCTGAAAGCCGAGCTCGGGATTTGCATGAATAGTATCGCTTATCTCAATGAGCCTACTCCTCATAGAATCAATTATCCCACAAACCTTAGCCTTCAACCTCTCAACTTCACTCAAACAAGCCACCCCCACAGAGCCTCATTAGGGATTAAATATTTAGAAGCATAAATTAAAAATCTTTACTACTAAACAACTTGAATTTAACATTGAACTTTAAATTGGAAACGAAACATCAATAAAGCTTTAATAATGATTTTATGTCAAATGGAGATAATGAAGCTTATTCCGCTGAAACTTGACACTGAACTATTTTACCTAAAATTTTGGGTAACTCAGCTACGCTACTAATAATGTAATCTGCCCCCCTTGATCTCAATTCATTTAAAGTTCTAACACCACTTAAAACTGCAATTGAAATTGAACCAACAGCCTTAGCGCAATCAACATCTATGACACTATCCCCAATAACCACTACTTGACTCGGCTTTAGTTCAAGTGCAACTATAGCCTTAAGCAAATGCTCTGGATGCGGCTTAAAGTGCTCGACATCATCTCTAGTAACTATTGCATCAAAGTACCTTGTTAAATTAAATCTCTCGAGAATTCTCATGGTGGGCCTCCTACCGCATAAAGTGTATAGACTGCACTTCAAGTTTAGTGAATGCACATACCTCAATGCATCTATAGCACCGGGAATTAAAGTAGTAGTATTTGCCGCAATTAACTCATATTTCTCGATGACTTTAAATAGAGCTGAAGCAATGCTTTTAATTTGACTTCTAGGATACCCCTCATTTTCCATGTAAACCATAACTTTCCTAACCATACTTATAGGGTAATCTCGAAATGAAACTATGTTGATTGGCAAACCAATCTCTCTAATCTTACTAATCAATTCACTCCTAAGTGAAGCTAAATCTATCGAATAGTGCGTTAATGTGCCATCTAAGTCAAACACTACACCTCTAATGCTCATAGCGTTTTAAAGTAAATTAGCGAGCTAACATAAAGATTGCTGATAAAATCATTCACAACACTATTAATACTCAATAGGCAATAGCTAGAGAAGGTGTACTTTATGGGGATGAATATCGGCTTTGGAACTAAATCAGTCCACGCAGGATTTGAACCAGACTATACTGGTGCAGTTTCACCACCCATATACATGGCCTCAACTTTTAAGCAACCAGATGCATACATGGGTGGTAAATGGATTTACACTAGAATTTCAAATCCAACCATAGATAGACTTGAAAAATCAATTGCATCACTTGAAGAGGGAAAATATGCATTGGCATTTTCATCCGGAATGGCAGCCATAGACGCAGTATTAAGACTACTGAATCCAGGTGAACACATAATTGCGCTAGATAATCTCTATGGAGGCACCTATAGAATATTAAATAAAGTTTATAGTAGATTTGGAATTCAAGTCTCATATGTCGACTTAACCATCCCAGAAAACTTAGAGAAGAATATTAGGCCAAACACCAGAATGGTATACTTGGAATCACCATCAAATCCACTGCTGAAAATAGTTGATATTAAAGTTATCAGCGAAATTGCCCATCAACACAACTTAATAGTGACTGTAGATAACACATTTGCAACACCGTACAATCAAAGACCACTAACACTTGGAGCAGACATAGTAATACACAGCCTAACCAAGTATCTAGCTGGACACAGCGATATTATTGGCGGAGCAGTCGTAGTTAATAATGAAGAGCTATATGAAAAGCTAAAATTCACTAGAACAGCTACGGGGGCAGTTCTAAGCCCATTCGATTCATGGCTAACATTGAGGGGCATAAGAACTTTACATGTGAGAATGGAGAAGCACAATTATAACGCCATGAAAATAGCGGAATATCTAAATGAACACAATAAAATAGAGAAAGTTTATTATCCGGGATTAAAAGAGCATCCAGGACATGAAATAGCTAGAAGGCAAATGATAACACCGAAAGGTGAGCCGGGATTCGGAGGCATGATATCATTCAAAGTTAAAGGAGGATTGAAGGAGGCAACCAAGTTCCTAGAAAGCCTAAAAATAATAACTCTAGCAGTCAGCCTAGGTGGAGTTGAATCACTAATTCACGCACCAGTAACTGGAATCTATAGACATGTGCCAAAAGAGGAAGTAGCAAAACTTGGAATAACCGAGAACTTCATTAGATTCTCAGTTGGAATCGAGGATGTTGAAGATTTAATAGCGGATTTAGATCAAGCATTAAAACATATATGAAGTAAAAACAACATGATAACAAGCAACTAAAGCTTTCAACAAATAAAATTGAAATAGTTAAATTGAAGGAAGCTCACCAGCCACTTTAAGAATTACTTCCCTCAACCTAGCAAAGCTATTCCTCGCCACTTGAATATTTCTATTCGGCACATAGCCCTCGACAACTATCATATTACTATAATTTAGATTCAGAAGCTTCCTTATAATAGACTCAACATCCAATGTACCTTCACCTATTGGCAAGTAAAGCTCATTTCGACTCACATCACTTATATAGACGTGAATGATCTTATCCCTTAATTGCTCAATATACTTCACGGGATCCATAACTGTGCTTGCATGAGCAACATTTAAAGCCAAGCCAATTCTAGCCCCAGTTAGGGAATTTAATTCCTCAATTAACTCGCTCACTTCACTTGGCGTTGAAAAAATGCTTTTAGAATCTCGCTCCATATTTTCGATGGCAATTCTAACTCCTTTATCAAGTGCATAATGAATAACTTCACTTAAACCATTAACTGCAAGTCTAAACACTTGACTTCTTGAAGCTCTCCTCAGGGAGGAGGAGCCGGGATGGAGTACTACTAGTTTAGCATTTAGTAAGGTTGCGATTAAAACTGCACCCTTCGCATACTGAATAGCCAGTCTCCTGGCTATTGGATTGAAACTCGCAATATTCATGTCCCAATGAGCAGCATGAACTGAGAGCTTTAAATTCAAATTTTCAATGAAATTCCTTAAATTCTCAATCACATCCACATTCATGGAAAGCGGGTCTATAATTGGTGGCTCAGCCCATAGCTCAAATGCAGAATACCCAATTCTAGAAGCCTCATTTAAGGCTCTAACCAATCCCAAGTCCCACAAAACTTCATGAGAAACACCAATAGTGAACCCATGCATGCAAATCTCCCTACTCAATCAGCAATTCATACTCTCAAACTTAAATTCTACCTTTCAGCATGTAAAACTAGACCTATGCATACTATCAATTAGCAATTCTAAAGGTATACCTAAAATTTGAAAGTAAAATTTTTTAGGTTGAACCTAAATTCTTGAACTGATGAAGACCATAACTAGGAGAGAGGCAGAGTACCTCATCACGCTACTTAAGCTAGAAGCATACTCCGGAAATTATGTTAGTAGCGTTAAAATAGCTGAGAGAATGAAAGTAACACCTCCAACGGCAGTTGAAGCATTAAAGAAGCTTGCAGACAAAGGCTACCTACACTATGTAAAGCGTAAGGGAGTTCAGCTAACAGCTAAAGGACTGAAAACAGCGAAAAAGCTATTGAGAAAACATAGAATTCTAGAAGTCCTAGTTGTTAAAATTGCAGGGATCGAAGTTGATAGGGCATGCTTAATGGTTAAGGGTCTAGAATCAGCAATTAGTGATGAGCTAGCAGAGCTATTCTTGAATGCACTTGGAAAGCCTAAGCACTGCCCCCATGGATATGAAATTCCAGAGGTGTAATTTTGAGGAAAGCAGCTGCTAAACCACTAATTTTACTCCTATTATTAGGGTTAATACTACTTCCAAGCAGAGCACTCTGTGAAGGGGATAGGTTAGTGGTAGTTTCAATTGAAACTCTAGCATTAATAGTTAGGGAAGTCGGTGGAGATAGAGTTAGAGTTGAAGTACTAGTACCTGAAGACATTGAGCCCCACGCACTACAGTTTACAAGTGAAATGCTCAATAAAGCAAGGAAGGCCATGCTCCTCGTTTTAACCGGGCACTTCGCATTTGAAGAAAACTTAATTGAGCAAATCAACACACCATATACTACGCTCGAAGACTACTTGAAGACCGGACTCAAATTACTGGAAATTCCAGGTTCAGGGCTAAACATTCACGGTTACTGGCTTCATCCCCAAAATGCAATTGCAATAGCTAGGGCAGTAGCTGAAAAGCTCAAAGCCATAGACCCATCCTTTGGAGAGTACTATGAGAAGAACTTTAGGGCATTTGAAATTAAAATGGGGAAGCTCATGGAATACCTAAATACAAGTATCATCAAAAACTTGGGCTTAAAATACGTTAAAGTAGTTATTGCATTCCCAGCAGCACAATACATTGCAAATGCGCTTGGAATGAAGAGCGCAGCATTCTTGAGTAGGGGAGGAGAAGCACTCATTGGTGGAAGTGATTTAATAGCAATAGAAGAGAAGCTGCGAAGTGGAGAGTACAAATTAATTATTGCACCAGACATAATAGCTGAAACACAAATTGGAAAATACATTGAGCAAATAGCAAGGGAAACGGGAGCACCAATAGCTTATGTAAAGACTGTTGGGGGAGGAGGCATGAACTCATACATGGAACTATTAATGCATAATGTGGGAGTAATAGTTGGGGCATTGAAGGCAGGAGAAATAGCTCCTCCCAGAACCGAGAGGTATAGAGGTGAATTAACTTGGCTAGAAACCTTGCTCATAATAGTGGTCATAGCACTTTCAATTGCACTAGCAATTGAAACATGGATAATAGTTTGGAGGATATAATATGATAAATGAAATTATAGTTGAAGATCTAGTTGTTGAGTATGATGGTTATAGAGCTCTGGAAGAATTGAGCTTCAAAATGAAGCTACCGAAATTCCTGACCATAATGGGGCCGAATGGTGCTGGCAAAACGACCTTATTGAGAGCACTAATAGGACTCATTAAACCCGTGAGGGGAAATATAAGCGTGCTAGGCTTCAATCCATTAAGAGAAGCACTAAAGCTTAGAAGACTAGTAGGCTATGTTCCGCAAAGAGAGAGAATTGAAGCATCAGTTCCCTTCAAAGTTAAAAGCGTTGTTTTAATGGGAAGGCTCTGCAGGAGGAAAGTGCCTAGAATACCATCCAAGGAGGACATTAAAATGGCTAAAGAGGCACTTGCAAAAGTTGGAGCTGAAGACCTATGGGATAAACCCTTCTCAAGGCTATCTGGAGGACAGCAACAAAGAGTTCTAATTGCAAGAGCCCTAATTTCAAATCCAAAACTACTCTTACTAGATGAGCCATTAACTGCAATAGATGTAACAAGCCAATGGGAAATACTTGAAACATTAAAGAAGCTTGAGAGAGATGAGGGTATAGGCATAATTCTAGTTACACACGACATAAATCCAGTAGTAGAGTATACTGATGAAGTCATGCTACTAAATAGAAGGCTAATTGCATATGGAAGCCTCACAGATGTCCTAACTGAAGAAAACTTGAAGAAAGCATATGGACCGAAAGTTAAGGTTGTAGCCCACGAAGGAATATGCTATGCAATAACAGGTGACATCCATGTTAGACATTCTAATTAAAAACCCATTCCTGCTAAGAGCAATAATAGGAATCGTTCTAGCATCATTCGCATCCGCAACCATGGGCACATTCACCATGCTCAGGGGAATATCCTTCCTAACAGCAGAAGTAGCACATGCAGCACTTGGTGGAGCAGCACTAGGAATATTCCTGCAAAGCATTGGATTAATTGGAGATTTAGATCCATTTTACATAGCACTCCTATTCTCAATTGCAACAGCACTATTCACAGGCTATGCAGGTGAAAAGGAAGCTATTAGAATGGAAACTGCAATTGGAGTTGCATTTGCCATTAGCATGTCATTAGCAGTAACCTTAATGGGAATGATTCCATCAGAAAAAATACCTAAAATATGGGGATACCTCATAGGCGATGTACTACTACTAACCTACAACGACATCACAATGCTCCTAGCAGTCACCCTAATCGTCGTCACTCTGACAACCATATTTTGCAGAGAATTTGCATACATATCATTTGACATCGAGGGAGCCGAGTCCATGGGACTAAATGTCAAGCTATACAGCTATTTAATGCTGCTTCTAGCAGCATTAGCAATTGTAACAACAACAAAAACTGTAGGCTCAATTCTAGTTTACGCATTCATGATTGCTCCATCAGCAATTGCCAGTGAAATAGCTGGAAGTGTGCCATCAATAATGATAGTTTCCCTAATAATATCAATTACATGCGGCATTGCAGGGCTCTACCTATCACTAATACTAAACATGGCGCCAAGCGGACTAATAGGCCTAATGCTATCAGCACTATACTTAACTGTGATCATAGTAGTTAGAGCAATTAAAAAATAATTTAATTGAGCCTTATGGAAACAGCCAATTTCTAAGAAGCCAAAATTAAATGCTAATTTACGCGATAAAAATAGGCCACCAACTAATTTGGGGAGGGAAACTTAAAGTTCAAGGTGAAAAGAAAACCGGAATACATTGAAACTGGACTTATATCGATATCCTAAGCACCTTAATTGGAGCTATTAGTGGGTTAATTGTAAATCTATTTAAGCTAGCAGTACATAGCATGAAAGAACTCTTCAATAATTTGAATAGCATTTTTCAATTTGAAATTTTAAGTTTCAATCCAGCAATTCCAATAACGCTTTTCACTGGTGGACTAATTGTTGGACTAATAACCTCCAAAGTTAACCCTGAAATTAGGGGGCATGGATTACCAGATATAATTGAGGCAATTCACTTGAGAAGCGGAGTAGTGAAAATTAGAAACTCAATTACTAGAATTATAACCTCAATACTAACCATTGGTTCAGGTGGAAGTGCTGGTAAAGTTGGGTCATCAATACAAATTGGAGCATCCATAAGCTCCATTATAAGCAGGCTATTAAAGTTATCTGCTAAGGATACTAAGCTACTCGTAATCTGCGGATTATCAGCTGGAGTAGCTTCACTCTTCAGTGCACCAATTGCTGGAGCAATTTTTGGAGTAGAAGTTCTTTATAGAAGACTAGAACCACTAGACATCATACCAATACTAATTGCGTCATTTACTGGATCAATAGTGTCATCAGTGATCATTGAAAATAAAAGCCCATTTTACGTCGAAGAAGTAATGCTAATTCACCGCTAGAATTACTGCTCCTAATAGCTTTAAGCTTAGTAATCGGATTAATAGCAACACTTTGGATTAAAACACTTCACTTAATTGAAGAACTATTTACTAAGTCTAGAATTCCAAGAACAATTCAGCCTGCAATTGGAGGACTACTTGCAGGTGCAATTGGCATGATAGCTCCAGAGCTAGGTATTGTGGGTTTAGGCTATGAAGCCATAGAAGCAGTCATAAGCGGGGAAATAGCAACTATCCTAACTCCAATAGCTCTTGGACAAGCGAAAATTGCAACTACAAGCTTAACGCTCGGATCAGGAGGATGTGGAGGAATATTTGCTCCAACCCTATACATTGGATGTATGATTGGAATTGGACTAATAATTCAGGAAGCACTTCCAACCATAGTGACTCAATATGAAGTATACCCAGTAAATGAAATGGCTGCAATGCTGGCAGGAGCACTTCAAGCACCATTAACAGTCATAATCTTGTTGACTGAAATCACCAAGTATTATGAACTGCTTCCACCACTACTAATTGTAAGCCCAATAAGCTACTTCACAACATGGCTGCTACTTAAAGGATCATCAATATACACACTAAAGCTCGAGAAAAGAGGGCTAAACATTAAGTTACTAAGTCCACCAATATTTACCACTCTAAGAGCATGTGATGTTATGAGAAGAAGCATGGTTACCATAAGAGCTGACACGCCGATACCCCTACTTGAAGTTGCATTAATAGGAGTTGAGCACGAAACAATACCAGTAACAGTTGATGGAAGGAGAATTAAAGGAGTCATTTCAACTAGAAAGCTAATGCATGAAATTAGGCTATGTAAGAATATCAATACAAAAGCTGGATAAATTGCTTCAAAAGAATTCATTTCAGTAAATCCAAATGCAAAACTCACAGAAGTACTAGATATAATGAATGAGAGAAGTACCGATAAAGTGTTCGTCATTAGTGAAAGCAATGAAGTTCTAGGAACAATACTTAAAGAAGACATAATAGCACTTCTAAAAAAGTTTACATCAAAATAGCTTAACGCAACTTCCCCTTAAACCTCAATTTCTTAAATGAAATTTTAGCAGTAAGTATTTTTTCTGTAGTAAATAGCTTGGCAGTTACATATAGAATTGCTATAGTCAGCAAAGCTGTGTATATTATGCCAATAGCAATTACATAGTAGTCTTCAAGTAAAGCTGCTTTAGAGGCAATTATTGGATGGGTAAATGGAATGGCATATAGTAGTAATTGAATGTGAAATGGCAGAGTTTTTATGTCAGTGAACATGAGAATAAATGATGGAATAAATATGGGTAAGTAGAGATAGCCAACAATTGTCTGAGCACTCCTAACATCTTCAGCAAAAACAGCTATTGCAATGGACATTGCTAAAGCAGAAATTATTGCCAAAAATAGAGATATGCCCAATAACATGAATCCAAGTGGAGTAATAGTTAATCCAAGCGCCTCGGCACCTAAAGCCTCCATTTGTCCAGCTAGCTCAGTAAATGAAGACTCAGTAAACGTGGATATGTAGTGAGTATAGCCGAGCATATAAACACTTGAACCAATAGCAGCAATAATTATTGAACTCACAAGCTTGCTAGCCAATATAGACAGCCTATTAACGGGAAGAGAAAGTAGAGTTTCAAGAGTCTTTTCCTCCTTCTCAATTGCAATTGAAGTAGCAGCAATCTGCATTGCAAATACCAGAACCATCATAACAGTTACGGGCATAGTTATTGATTGAGATTGAATCACACCAATAATTGATTCAGGTGAAACCTCAATAATCCTACCCTTAACAACAGAATACTTAACTGCCTCTATTGGATTGAGAATTACACTTGGATCCCTATTGGGGAAAGCTTCTCTAATAACTTTGTTAACCAAGTAGTCATTAAAGAATTCAACAATAGATGCGGGTGCAGATGAAGTTCCAATCTCCGCCATGCTGAGAGCCCTAAAAATAGTGTATAGTTCAACTCTAGCCTTAACACCTAAAGTAATGTTCTCAGTAAAACCTCTAGGAATAACTACGAGCACAGGTAAATTTAGCTCAATAGCCCTACCAATAGCATCACTAATAGTGGGGGAACTAAGCAATTCAACTTTAGCTCCAGGAGTAGACTCTAATAGCTCAATTAGTGTTTTAGACATGCTTCCACCATCATAGTCGAGTACTGCAATCTTCGGCTTTAAAGCAGCCTCCTTAATTGCGGAAAAAGATATCCTCATGGCATAACCCATAACTCCAAACATAACAACTGGCATCACAATCATGCCTATTATAAGCTTTGGATCCCTCAAGATCTCCTTAATCTCCTTTTCAAGCAGTATTTTGAAATGGCTAGGCAATTTTAGCCGCCCTCGCGAAAACCTCCTCTAAGTTTGAAGCATTAAATTTGCCTTTTAGCTCCTCAGGCCTACCCTCAATTAATATTTTACCCCTATGAATTAGTGCAACTCTATCACATAGAAATTCTACTTCAAGCATATTATGGCTTGAAAGCAAAATAGTAGTACCATACCTCTCAGCATACTCCTTAATAATTCTTCTAACATGATAGGCATGAAGCACGTCTAAACCAGCAGTTGGCTCATCTAAAATTGCAAGCCTAGGTTTAACCATTAAAGCTCTGGATAAAAGCAACCGCCTCTTCATACCTCGACTATAAGTTTTAACTTTATCCTTTAACCGCTCACCTAAGCCAGATATTTCCATGGCTTCACGCACCATGCTCTCCACTTCATTTCTACTCGATGCGTAGAAGCCAGCCATGAATCTCAAGTACTCCTCACCAGACAAGTTTTTATATGCACCAGCTTCCTCAGGTAAATAGCTAATTATCCTCCTAACTTCATCAGCATCCCTAACAACATCATAACCGAAAACCTTCACAGTACCAGAAGTTGGCTTAAGAAGCGTAGCTATTATTCTTAAAGTAGTAGTTTTACCAGCACCATTGGGCCCAATTAAACCGTAAATCTCACCCTCTTCAATGTGAAATGAAATTCCATCCAAAGCCTTAATCTTACCATAGTACTTCACTAGGTCAATGACCTCTACAGCCCTCACCATGATGAGCCCTCACGGAGCTATTATTCTATGAAAAAATGTCGTAATATAAACATTGCTTGCTGAAGACAAGTTAACTAGACATCTTCAGTCAAGGGCCTAAATGTCCACTCACTAATTTCATTATACATTTTCTTTAAAATGCTTGCCGAGCGATCTCTAGGTAATACTTGAAAAAGCTTAGCTAAATGCTTGCAAAACTGCTTTACAACTGAAACTCTAGCGAAGTCAGCGCAGTTATGCATTAGAATCTTGTTTTCCAAGTCTATCACTGCAATATAATCTTTAATTCTAGCTTTAATCAAATCGTCGGTCAGCTCCTCAATTCTAACTTCACCATCACTAATTTGCATTGCACGCTCAAGCCTTTTCCTATCAGTGAATAGTTGAACCAGCTTTGATGGATCGTTACTGGAGAGAATGGAGTAAACCTTCAATCCGCCCTTAACGGCGGGAGCTGGAACAAGAGCCCTACCAGTCTTAAAGTGCTCATCAACTCTCTTTTTAGCCTCAGCTTGCTCTGGAGTAAGAATTCCAAGCATCTCCAATACTATTAATGCTGATTCACATGCAAATCCATGGAAGTGATTGTTGAAGTATCCATAGACAACCTTAACCTTACTTGATACATCCTTAATCCTTGGAATCCACTCCTCCAGTTCTTCAGGTTTATATCTATAGTAGTACCACGGCCTCCTCCCTCTACCATGCCATCTAATGTAGGCGAAATCAGCTGTGACCTCACATATCGGTGGTAGAAGCGGTTCATCAACAATAACATATGCAACATTGTACTTTCTAAGCAAGTTGAAAACCTCACCTCTAAGCCAAGATTCATGCCTAAACTCTATAGCAAACATGTAGTCTCTAGGTAGAATTTCAAGCAAATTTTCAAGTAAACCCAAATCACATTCAAGCGACGGGGGAAGCTGGAAAAGTAGGGGGCCAAGCTTACCCGAATCTTTTAGTGGCTCCATTAAGTTGAGGAATAAGTCTAAATCCTTCTCAATACCAAGTCTAACTTTCAACTCCTTCTTATGGGTAATTGTCTTTGGAATTTTAGCTGCAAAAACGAATCCTCTAGGTGAACGCTTAACCCATAAATTCACCATTTTAGGTGAGGGTAAGCTGTAGAAGGTTGAGTCTATCTCAACAGTATTAAAAACTCTACAATAATAATTAAACTTCCCCTTATCAGATGGATAAAATACTCCAACCCAATCAGCATAATCCCAACCTGAAGTTCCAATCCTAATCTTCCATTGACTAAGACTCATCACCTAACACCCACTCATTAATGCTATTAAAATTAAAGCTCTACTTAAAGTTAAAGTTGAGGAGCAAGCATCCTTGACCATGGAAGAACTAATAGAAGACTTAAAGAAATTAATGCGGAAAAGCGAAGTTAAAAAGTTAGTTCAAAGCAGAATTGAAGAGTTCACTAAAATGCGTAAAAAAGATAGCTTAAGCTGGTTTAAAGAGCTAGTTTTCTGCATCCTAACCGCAAATTCACGTGCAGAATTAGCTTTAAAATGCGTTGAGGAACTTGAGAAGAGAAATTTAATTTTAAATGGAAGTTTAAGTGAAGTAGAAATAGTACTTAGGAGATGCGGACATAGATTTGCTAGAACAAGAGCAAGATATATTATTGAAGCTAGAAGTTGGAGCATAAAATTGAAAGAAGCACTCAACAACATCAGTAGTATTCAAGGTAAAAGGAAGTGGCTAATAAAGAACATTAAGGGCATTGGAATGAAGGAAGCAAGCCACTTCCTAAGAAACACTGGCCACCTAAATGTTGCAATAATTGATAGGCATATACTGGGAATACTAATGGCATATAACCTCGTAGACCCGAATATTAAAGGGAAAACATTGACGCCTAGAAAGTACATTGAAATTGAGAACCTAATTAAGAGAATAGCGGAGAAGCTAGATATTGAACCTGGAGTTCTAGACTTATACATGTGGTACATGAATACGGGTAAAGTATTAAAGTAAAATGCTGTGGGTGCACTAGATTGGAATGGCTAATTGGAACTGGTGGATGGATGTACTTTAATGTGCCACCAAGTTTAGGAGACCCCCTAAAATGGTATGCCAAAGCATTCAATGTAGTTGAAGTCAACTCAACATTCTACCACATGCCATCAATAGAGCAAGTATTGAGTTGGAGGAAGAGAGTGCCAAAAAACTTCGAATTCACAATTAAATGTCATAAATCAATAACTCATCAATCCAAACTCAAATTAAATCCACAAACAACACAAACACTAGAGAAGCTATTGGAAATAGGTAGGGTTTTAAATGCAAAAATACTAGTACTACAAACTCCACCAACGCTAAAACCACTAAGTAAAGTAGTGGAAAACTTATCGAGAATAGCTGAAATAGCTGAAAGCAATAACATGAGAATAGCTTGGGAGCCCAGAGGAGATCAATGGAGAACAGCAACCGGAAGAGAATTCATTAAGAAAGCAGTTGAGAAACATGATGTAATACACTGCACCGATATTTCACGTGAAAAACCATTTGAAGTTAAAAATATAGTATACTCAAGGCTATTTGGTAAGGGAGAACACAACATCTATCAGTTCACTAGAGATGAAATAATAGACATTGTAAGTAGAATTATAGGGCTAAATGCTAATAGAGCATATGTCATAGCTCATACAAAGAAAATGTATATTGATGCAGCCAGAATTAAAAGTTACGTTGAAAAGGGAGCAATACCAAAACCAACTAGAAATATTGGACTAAAAGCCATTGAAGAAGTATTAATGGAAGATGCAAAATTCCCGGCAACTAAAAATGAATTAATTAAGCATCAGGGATGGAAAGTAATACCAGTAAGTAAAGAGAAAGAAGTAAAATTAAGTCAACTACTAAATAGAATACCAGATAAACAGTACAAAAATATTTATGAACTACTCAGTGAACTAGAAAAGGCGATAAAACTTACCTCATCAAATTACACCAAGTAAACTAGAAACCACAAATATTTCCATACTAATCCGCTCAGTATACGACAAAGCTAAACCTTATATTTCAGGTAAAACATGATTCATTCAGGTGAATACAGTTGATTACTGGTAGAGTTGGGAAAAGAAATACGCTATATCCACCTAAAGAACTTCTTGAGGCAATTGGACTTAAGGAAGGTGACCTAGTAATCTATCGAATTGAAAACGGTAAATTGATAATTGAACCACTAATTAATCCCTTTGACTACGCTTTAAAAGTTAGGAAGTGGGCTAAAATTGGTTTAAAAGATTTAGAAAGCTTCTCATTAGAAATGCAGGCTGAGATCATTGAAGAAAAATAGGATCATAATCGACACATCATTTCTACTACCCATTTTAGGTATTGAAGTTGAAGAAATAAATTCAAGTTACATTACCCTTCTTAGAGAAGTATCAGAGAAAGCAGAACTACTATATCCATCACCAATGATTATTGAATTGCTAGGTAAATCTTTAAAGAAAGCTAGAGAATTAGGTTTTAAAGGCTTACCAATTGAAGCTATTAAAGGTTTAGAGATCATTCTATCAGGTGTCTTCATTAAAATTATTAGTCCCGACATTAGGGCGCTTACACTTGCATCTAAAATTTGGTTGGAAGGACATAGAGATCTTCTAGATAATATTGCATATGCTTGCTCTCAAAGTCTTAATGCACTCTTCTTAACAATGGATGAAGAACTAATTACATTTCTAAAGCAAAACAATTATCCAATCAACAATATAGTTGATTTAGCTAGATTAAGGAAATTGCTAATTGGATGATTGGCTCACGCCACATGAAATAGCTAAACCATTAAAACTATTAATGCTCTTTAATTCCTTGTTAAATTAGCATTTTGATTATTAAGATTTTTATATTTAGAACTGGCTTTTTTAGGTAGGAGTAAGGATAATGGGCATGGAGCTTGGTGGAATACTGGTAGTACAACACATGGGTCCTAGGTCGTATATGGTAGCTAGAGTTAAGAGAGTTATTGAAACTAGAAAGTCTAAATTTCAGAAAATTGAGATCGTTGAATTAGAGGAATTTGGTAGAGCTCTAATTATTGACGGATTAATTCAAAGCACCGAATCAGATGAAGTGTATTATCATGAAAGTCTAGTTCACCCAGCAATGATATTACATCCAAAGCCTAGAAAGATCCTAATTATCGGTGGAGGCGAAGGAGCAACACTAAGAGAAGTATTAAAGCATAATACTGTCGAACTAGCGGTAATGGTTGACATAGATGAAGTAGTAATAGAGCTGTGTAAGAAACATTTAGAGTGCATGCATAAGGGGGCATTTGAGGATCCAAGAGCTAAAATTGTTATTTCAGATGGATTGAAATATGTAGATGAAGTACATGAATTATTCGATGTAGTAATATTGGATTTAACAGACCCCTATGCATCAGTAATTGCAAGAAAACTCTATACTGAGCAATTCTATCGAAAAATTTATGGCAAAACGTCAAGTGGCGGAGTAATGGTTACACAGGCAGGAAACTCATTTTTCTATGAAAAAGAATACTTAGAAGCAGTAAAAGCAGTTAAACAAGTATTTCCAATAGTATTAGAGTATAATGTTTGGATACCATCATTCGCCTATGCATGCAATTTCATTTTGGCATCTAAAAAATATGATCCAAAAACACTAACGCCAAATGATGTAGATGAGAGATTAAAGGAGAGAAATGTGGAAACAGTATTTTTCAGTGGAAAAACTTGGAATGCAATAATTAACACACCAATCTACAGAAAGCAGCACTAAAAGTTTCCGATAAGTTCAGCACTTTCTTGAATGGGGGTAAATGTTGAATTACACATGGATTATTACTGGTAAACTCGCCATCTCGCCCATGCCAAGTAGAAGAGACATAGAGAGACTAGCCAGTACCTTTGACTGCGTGGTTGTCTTAGCTTCAAAGTCTGAATTAAAGTACGATTTAAGTTTATGGAAGAAATTTGATGTAGAATATATTTACCATCCAATACCAAATTACAGTGCTCCACACCTGATTAATCTAATAAAGTTGATGGAATGGATTGAAGGTAGAATTGCAAGTGAATTGAAAGTTCTAGTTCACTGCGTAGGCGGGCTCGGTCGAAGCGGCACAATTGCAGCATCATATCTAGTTTACGGAGAAAACTACAGGTGGATTAGGGCAATCAACTATGTTAGGGAGCGTAGGAAGGGAGCAATAGAAACTCTAGGTCAAGAGGCAATTATTAGAGCATTAAACCTAACATTAAACTGCATGAGCAAAACTGCACTGAACAAGGTAATAAGCATAGGTGGGAAATATGGTTTTGGTAGGAGGTTAGAGCACTCATCAAAGGTACTGCAACTAGCAATAACACTATGGAGCTACTTGAAGAGCAACTTAAAGCTCACCACAAGCAGTGGAACTGCACTAATCATAGCAGCAATACTCCACGATGTGGGAAAAGCATTAAGTGGAAAAGAACACCACTACTGGACAAGCAAGGTAATTGAAGATCACTTTGAAGAGCTAGCAGAAAACATAAGTGAAAAAGCCCTATTGAAAGCGAAATTTACAGCATATCACCATGAAGCTGGAGATCCAAGAGAAAATGAGGATATACCGAGTGAGATTAGAAGTGAAGTTGTCAAGCTAACATCAATACTAAGACTAGCAGATGCACTCGATGAAACACTAAACCAAGCAGTAGAAACAGTGAAGTGTGATAGAAAGAGAGGCGAGCTGACCATTCAAGTAATTCTTAAAGAAAATGCTAAGCAACTACGCGAAGTAGTAATTGAAAGAGTGCTTAGCAAGATCAGTTTACTTAAGGAGCTACTGGATGAGCAGGTTAAAGTGCTAGTGATCTAGCTTGAAACTGCCAAGTTTAGTTGAGAAGTAGTTTAATGGATTATAAAGGTATAATTGAAGTTAATGCTTCTTTCTAAGAACTTTACCTGGAAGCTTACCTGTATGCTCACCCTTATCAATTACTACAACGCCGTTAACTAAAACATACTCTATCCCAATTGGATATTTATGTGGGTCAGTGAATGTAGCTGTATCGATTACCTTCATTGCATCGAAAACTACTATGTCAGCCCAATATCCAGGTGCAATTACCCCTCTATTATATAAGCCCAGCTTTTGAGCCGGTAATGAAGTCATTTTCCTAATTGCATCTTGAATTGTAAGCACCCTCTCCTCCCTAACATACTTTCCAAGTATTCTCGGAAAAGTACCATAGTTTCTTGGATGAGGTTTACCTCTAGCCAGTGGACCGTAGGGTGCATATGATGAGCCATCAGTTCCAACCATCGAGTATGGACTCCTCATCACCAGCTTCATGTCATCCTCATGCATCATATGCAAAACTATTCCTACAACACCCTCCTCATCAATGAGCAAGTCTAGTGCAGCATCAAGTGGATCAACATTTCTCTCCCTAGCAATTTCAGCTATACTTTTACCCTCAAACTGCTTATTCCTCTCGCAATAAACTACGACAACATTCTCCCATCCAGCCAATCCAGCAAGATTCTCCCAGCCAACAGTTCCACGCTCCATATCCTCCCTAATCTTACTCCTAATTGCCGGGTCTTGAATTCTCTTCAACATCTCCTCTAATCCGCCCTCATGAACCCATGGAGGTAGGCATGCAGCCAATCCAGTACTACCAGCAGTATATGGATAAAAGTCGCACGTAACATCAATACCATTCATCCTAGCCTCCTCAATTAGCTTGAGAGCACCAATAATCTTACCCCAATTCCTCCTACCAGCAGCCTTCATGTGGCTTATTTCAACTGGAATATTAGCTTCCCTACCAATCCTAATAGCCTCCCAAATAGCTTCAAGCAATCTATCGCTCTCACTCCTCATGTGGGTAGAATATATTCCACCATACTTAGCGGCCACTTTAGCTAATTCAATTATTTCATCAGTTTCAGCATAGCAGCCAGGAGTATAAATTAGGCCAGTTGACAATCCAAATGCACCAGCCTTCATAGACTCCTCTAATAATGCCTTCATTTCATCAAGCTCATCTCTCGTTGGAGCTCTAGCCTCGAACCCCATGACATTAATTCTGAGAGTACCATGACCAATGAGAGGTGCGACATTAACAGCAATACCTTGACTCTCAAGCTTAGAAGCATATTCATCAAATGTACGCCAATCCCAAGCAACTTCCTCAGCCAAAACACCAATTCTCCTCTTGAAAATCGGAATTTTATCTGGTTTTATTGGTGAAATACTTCCACCGCAATTACCTATAACTTCAGTTGTAACACCCTGCCTAATCTTACTCTCAGCCCTAGGATTAATTAGCAGAAATAGGTCTGAATGACTATGCATATCAATGAATCCTGGACAAACAATTTTACCAGTAGCATCAATAACCACATCACCCTTAGAAGCTGGAATCTCACCAATAACAGCAATCCTACCATCCTTAACAGCAATATCAGCCCTAAACCAGGGATTACCACAGCCATTTATTATCAAACCATTTTTAATCACAACATCATACATAGGCTGACACCAAAATAAATACGAAAATAAGCAGATTTAAGCTATATTGATGGTAGCACCATAGAAGTACTCAAAGAATTTAAGACAGAGCTCATAAACAAACTTAGCCTTCTCCAAGGCACTCCTAGCATCATCTTCACTAAAAGCTCACTTGGAAGCCTACCAAGTCTCTCAATACCATAAAGACTTGAACCTCTCTTCTGAGCCAATTCACTTGAAATTCTCCTCAACTTAGAAATATGGCTTTTAAACCAATCTGAAAATCTATCGGCACAGATCTCCAAAACACCTCCAACATCAGCGTGATACCCCTAGCAACAGACCCAAAAATAGCAATTGAAATTAAGTCACCATTAAAACACTCCAAAAGCCTAGTAGAAACAGATAATATTAAGGGCAAGTAAACATGTTGCTTAACAAGGTTCTTCCAATCCCCTCTAACCAAAGCAATGTAAGGATCAAAAGAAGCATACCAACCCCTCTTCAACCTAAAAATCCATCCTAACCTAGAAAGCTCCGAAAGAACAACTCTAACCCTACTCTTCTCCTCCCCCAAACTCTATAAGCATCATCAATAGAAAAACTTCATAGTAAAAAGCATCCAGCAACTTAAAACCATCCCCATAGCTACTCCAATAACTACATAAACTCATGATTGCAACTAGAACATAGCTAAACTCTTCTTCGATTTCAATTACTTCATTGAGAGTCTCCTTGGTCTAACTACAATTACTAATTGACCATCAATTGAATTGAACTTAATTAACCCGCTCTTCTCCATATTATTCACTACTGTCTTCGCTAATATTGCTAATTTAACTGCATCTTCAATTGAACGCTTACTACCTCTAAGCCTACTCTCTTCACGTAGCTTCAATGAAACCTTAATAGCTTTCCTCAATTTATCCTTAGATAATTTCATCAACCCACTTCTAGAAGACTTAATGCCTCCTCTAACTTATCCTTAACCCTCTCCTCTTCAGCTCTCATTAAAACGTAGTTTCTATCAACTTTATCCCATAAAACAGCTATTAATGCTAACACTTTATCTCTATCAACTTCACTCCTCCAGTACTTCCATGCATACAAGTACTTCACAATTAACTCCTCTGGAGCTTCAACATACACATAGTACCCATTAATATTAACCTTGACAGAGTTCTTAGTCTTGTCATAGACAAATCCAACAATATCAATACCCTTGCTAGAAATAGCATCAAAATACGGTAAATATGCTTTACAAGGCTTCTCGGAAATTCTATCGAAAAAGCACTGGATAATTTTCATAGCATCTCCCCCTTCAACTATGAGATCAACATCCAATGTTCTATAAGTTGAACCAGTATAGAATTCAACTGCAAAACCGCCAATAATAATTCTACCAAAACCCCAATTTTCAATTCGAGTATTAAGCCAAGCCATAAGAAAAAGAAATCTACTTGTTTCATCCACAATACTTCTAACAGTATTTAACACAGTACTATTAAACTCACTTAGCAAATCATCAACTTTACTCATTAATGTATTTGAGACCATAACACCACCCATCAGTCCAAGTTACTAAGTAAAAATGAAAATAAAACTATTTCTAAACAGCCAGACCATTATTAGGAAACATATATTAAGGCTACACTAAATTAGTGAAAAATCATTAAAATAGTGCATAACAATCAATTAAAGCTAATTCAAATTTCAATCAACACTAATCAAATCTTCAATTCTCTTTTAATGAGATTTAGAGGACGTTCCCATTCTAAAGTGGATGAAGTAAAATAAATGAGAAAACAATCAAGGTAGTGCATATAGCAGTTACTTGCTCACCTTCCTAACTCGCTTCCCACGTTTATGCTTTCCGAAGGCTAGAAACCAAATTGCATTTCGAACATACTCGTTTTCCATGCTTAATTTGAATTTCTTACCGCATCTCATTTTTCAGCACCCTCTCCTAACTATCTTCACGTACTGCGTTCTAGTTAAGCCTAGTGCTTCAAGCGTTCTCATCAAAATGTAGTTAACTAGCTTACACTTTACATATGTCTCTGGAACATAGATTTTCCGATTTTCCAAGTCAAAGTTGATCTTTCAATTCTCTTTTCATGAGATTCTGAAAATCATCGATGAAACACCTTGAGTAGTAATATCCCTTTCAATTCTCTTTTCATGAGATTCTCAAGTTCTGGCTCTGTTGGTATCTCGTTTGAAGCTCCTCTTTCAATTCTCTTTTCATGAGATTCCTTTCCTTCCACTGCCAATCACCTATAACCGTGTGATCATCTTTCAATTCTCTTTTCATGAGATTCTCAAGAGATGCAGACAATGGTGCTCCTAACGGCTGTTCTAGGCATCTTTCAATTCTCTTTTCATGAGATTCCCAGTAACTGGATCTTTTACTTGCACTCTTACACGAGCTTCCTTTCAATTCTCTTTTCATGAGATTCTCTTCCACCATATCTATTCCATAATTCAATGAATTCTTCCTTTCAATTCTCTTTTCATGAGATTCTAATGAGTTTTCTGAGAGGGATGTGATGATGGGTAAATCTTTCAATTCTCTTTTCATGAGATTCATAAAGCTTATATACCTCTACTATTGTATGTGATGTTCAAATTATGTTGTTAGTTTTTCCTCATATAGTTTTTCATTATTTTAATTGTGGGGAGAGAGATGGTAATCATTGGTTGATGAATTCTTCCCTGCATTCAATACATGGGTTATTGGAGATTTTTATCTAAAATTTTGTAGTTAATTTTTGTAGTTGATGTTGTTGTACTTATTATGGCTTGTTTGTGAAGTTATTTCTATTGATGGCGTTTTTGACGTGTTTAGTTATTCTCCTGCTATTTCTACTTGATCTATTAGGATTGCTGGTGTGTAGATGTTTCTTATGCTTTCTTTTTCCTTGCTTGCTTCTATGTAGTTTTCTCTTAGCATTTTGTATATGTTTCCGCATAGCACTGCACTTTTGATTGCATGAATTGTTTTTCCATTTTCTACGTATAGTCCGTGGGTTATTGTTGCTTGTACTCCTCCATTAACGGGATTTGACATCCATTCTCCTATGGTGTCGTAGACTATTATTCCGCTTTTTATGTTATTTATTAATTCATCTATACTAGATGTATTTTTGGCTTCCAATACTAGGTTTATGTAGGCTGGTCGTGGTGGTGAAGCTGGCGTTCTTCTTAGGCCGTTACCTGTTGACGATCTTTTTTCGCGTGTTGCCGTGTAGTAGTCATATAATATTGATTTTAGTATACCTTTATCTACTGTTTTCTTCCTTGTTGTAGCTATTCCTTCGTCGTCAAAGTTTCTTGAACCATATCCCCATGGTATCTGAGGATCATCAATTACTGATATTTCTGGTGAAAGTACTTCTTCTTCGATTTTGCCCTTTAATGGGCTTCTATTTTCCTGAATATTAAGTGCTGAGAAGGCGGGTGCTAAAGCTACTTCTATTATTGATCCAATAACTCTGGGCATGAAGAGTACTTGATATTTGCCGCTTTTAATGGGCTTGACATTCATAAATTTAACTGATAGTTGTCCTACCCTTTCTGCCTCCTTCATTAATTCTTTTTCATTTAGATTTCTCCTAGTTAGTATGGCATTAAATGTTGATTCACGTCCATTTCTAATTGACTTGACGCTGTAATATAGATTAAAGGCTGTTGTTTTACCTGAAATTTCCTCGTTATAGCTATTTGCTATTAAAATTTCATTAATTGCAATGCTAATACCACCTCTAACTACAGTTGATTCACTTGCTCCATGCTTTTCCGCTGAACTTATCGATAGCTTCATTGCACTATCTACTAGCTCAACTAGCTCTTCATGGCTTATTTCAGCTAGCTTTTCATCGAAAACCCGTACTTCCAAACCCCTCGAATATCCTCTTGCAAATCCACTCCAAAACCTATCTTCACGAGAAACCTTGGCTAAACTTATTACTCTTTCTACAATCCTATCAATACCGCCGGAGCTTAAATCTTCAGAGCTACATGAACCAATCCTCTTGTTGATGGCTGCTCTAACACCATATGTGATGATTGTTCTTTCAGTTATCTTATCTACCTTGTTATTTGATATGCTGAGCTCTATTAACCTCCTCTCCAATCCATAGAACTCAACTTCATCAGCACCTTTTGCAGTGGCCTTAGAAATTAATTTTTCAGCAACTTCATGTAGAATAGACAATTAACTCACCTCCCAGCTCCAATAGTAATTTCCCTTACACGTACATGCGGGCCGCCCAAACCAGTTCTAACTCTCTGCCCCATTTTCCCGCATCCACCAAAAACACTTGTCCTCACCTTTAAGTCATTAGCTACAGCATCCACATTCTTAAGTGTTTCAAGTATATTGCCCGAAAGCATTACTCCCCTAACCAACTCCTTAACCTCACTTCTCTCTATTAAGTAGCTTGGACCAGCAGTGAAAGTAAATGAACCAACTGCAGAGTTTACTTGACCCCCAAGCGCACCCCTTCCTTTAATATATACACCGTGATCTACTCCCTCAAATAGCTCCTCAACTTTAAAGTCCCCTGGCTCCATGAACGTGTTGGTCTGCCTTACAAGCACTGGTCGCGAATAATCCATTGCACGTGCATTACCAGTTGGCTTAGAGTTAAGTGATTTAGCTGTAGATAAGCTTTGTAGGAAAGCTTTTAGGACGCCATTTTCAACTGTTGCAACACGCATTTTAGGTGTGCCCTCATCATCATATGGAACATAGTATCCACCTTCAATCACTCCATCATCAACTATGGTTACAAGTGGACTAGCAACTTGCTCACCAATTTTCCCACATAAAACACTTCCACGAGCCTCAACTATATCTCCCTCAGTTGCATGGCCAAATGCCTCGTGAAGCATTAAGCCAACTATTTCATTGTCAAGAACAGTCACGTACTTACCTGGCTTAATGGCCTTAGCTCTAACAGCTTTACTCGCAAGCATGGATACATCTCTAGCAAATGAATGCCAATCCCTATTCTCAATGAACTCCCATCCAGCAACCATGCTTTCAGAATCTCCAACCCTCTCCATAACTCCACCAAATCTCGCTATACTAGTAACACCCAAACCCACAAGCTTAACAGTAACTTCTACTCGATCACCCCAACTAGAATAGAACTCTCTATGCTCATGCTCAACACCCAACCGCACATATACGCTGACAATACCATCAACCTCTCTAGCAGACTTATATGCATCCATAACAACACCTATCTTCTCCTCAGGATCAACATCTAATGGATCAACTTTAAACATACTTGAAACTTTGCAGCGACTAGTCTCCCTTTCACAGAAACCCATACGCTTACCTGTTAGCTTCATAGCCCTAGCAATTGATAAAGCCCTATTAACAAGTGCCCTAATACCCCCACTTGAAACATCATTAGTAGCAGCAAACCCAATATAGCCATCAACCAATACCCTTAAGCCAACCCCCCTCCTCTCACTAACACGATATTCACGAAGCACACCATTATCCACAACTAATAGCTCATATACTGCATTTTGAAAGCGCACATCAACATACTCTGCACCCATCTTCTCAGCTAAAGAAATTATTCTTTCAATATCCACCAAGCAATACCCCTCCAAGACAGCACTTAAAGCTCAACAAAACTATGTTGCAACTAAACTTATATAGTTCATAGAAGCTCAAATTCAAAGAGCTATATTGACAACTGCTACATAGTAACGGATTTTCCAATAGGACTGTCAATCAATCTTATAGAGATCTCAGCCAACTTATGCGGTGAAAACCTCTATTAACTATCTCTCTGAAATGCGTGGTCAATACAAGAATGTTGAGAATCTGTAAAAGATCATGTGTGGTTATATTTGAAATTTATTATTTTAGGTAGAGCTATTGGCTAGAGAGCCACTCCATAATGGCTTTCTCTTGAAGTTTACTGCTAAGTTCAGCTAATCTCTTTAAACTTGATATCTGTATGTCTTTATTCTTTCCAATTGGACAGTTTTCATAGCATAAGCCACATTAATATGCATAGCCCCTTTCCCTCAAGAAGTACACAAAGTTAATACAAGCATCCCTATTAAAGCCAGTTGGAGAGGGCTTTCTAGGATCTATAGCCTTAACAGGACAAATATCAGCACAAATACTGCAGTTCTTACATGGTTTGAAATCCAACAATTCACCTGTTGGTTCAATTCTCGCATTAGTAAGTAATACATCAATTCTTACTCTCAGTCAAAATTCAGGAGTCACTATTAATCCACACTTACCAAAAACTCCTATCCCAGCTTCATATGCAGCCAACTTAAATGAAAATCGATATATTCGCCTATTCTTATCCAACCACCTCTCATCACCACTAAGCTCGAATGGAAGCATAACTCTATAACCCATCTTTAAAAGTATTTCAGCTAATCTAAGAGTTAACCATTAAGCAAAGAGAAATATTGGCCTATAAGTTCTTCCATCAACATCAACTGACATACCTCCAAAGTCAAATGTATTATACCATTTAAGGCCAGCTTTAATAGCCACAACCACTACAGATTCATATTCAAGCATTAGGTCAGTTGGCCTATAACCAGATAAAGCCTGACCCCAACCCTCATATGCTGATGCAATACCCACCTTCAAAGCTCCAAGCCTATAGCCATGATACACAACAAGCTCTCAAACATTCAGGATTACAAACACGCATCACCCAAATACACCCATCTTAACTCTCACAAATACCCATTATTTCACTTTTGATATAAGTAGTTACAGCCATATAATATCTTCATACCACATAATTGATGAAACAGCTTAAATTTGGCCGTCACCATAATAAATATTAATTTTAGCACAGCTCCTCAACTAGCCAAGGATTATCATACATGAATGAAGATAAGTAATTTAAATCTTACTCAGGGAATATAAATGGACCTATAACTTTGCCGCCAATTATTATCTCTCTTAGTTTATTAAACAATTGATTATAGCATTACACCTAAGCCTAACCTTCAATTGTAATTAATGGAAAATCCTAAAGATGTATAAGTAATTTTAGATTTCTTGAATTCATGAATTTCCTGCTCCTCATAAAATTAATGTTACTTTTACATTCCTATCACTATTTCTTTAATGATGCTATGAGCTCTTAATGCCTTACTCACTAATTGCCTTGCAACTTTCTCATCATATAACTGTTTGGGAGTCACTATTTTCCCTGCTAATAACGTTTTATACCTAACCATTGTTAAGTGTCCCATGAGCTCAGCTACGATCTCGACTACTTCATCATAACTCTCCAACATGCTTGGAGGTATTAGTGTTCTAAGTGCATTCAGAACTTCATGGTGTCTATGTTTTGCTGCTGGTCTTGCTCCTAATTTTAGTATGAGAGCCATACAACTTCTCTCCAATCCTACTGCTGCACATAGTACTGCTGCAAAATACAATTTTAAGTCCATTAACTTGATTGCAGCTTCAAAGTACTCCTCAGCTGCTCTCAAGTGTGCTTTGATAACTTCTTCACCCACAACTTAACCTCCCCTAAATAAGTGTAATTTTTAGCGATTTCACTTGCAATTTCACTTAATAGCTCTCCTATACATGCTCTATCATAAAGTACTACACCTTCAATAGCTACTTGAAATAGTAGTGGTGGCTTCTCATCAAGCCACTTCAAGAAATCTCTCAACGTAACACTAACAATATCAACTGCAACACCAAACTTCTTAAACAACTCTAATGACACCTTAACTTCATCCAACTCTTTTCTCCTCGTTATAACCAGTAAATCTATATCCCCCTCAACATCACCCCTAGCTAAACTTCCAAAAAGAATAACAGCCATCACATCCCGATTACGCACCAATTCAAATGCCATAGCCCTCGCAATAACCTCTTTACTTTGACTCAAAACCTTCATTAAACCAGCTGGACTCAACTTATAAGTACCATCATCCTTCAACACTACCCTCAAAGCCATCAATTCCTTCAACTTCCTTGAAAGCCAAGCATCACTCATCCCCGTTTCATTCTTCAACTCCTTATAACTCATCGGCCCCCTCATTAACGCCCTAATTATTAAACCCTCTTTAGTATAATCAAGAATCCTAATCACATGATAAAGACAATCTCCAACTATTTAAACTTTATTAAATGAAGCTTCTCCACTAAGTGAAGCTAAAGATAACTATTCTCAAAGCCACTTTCATCGATAGACCAATAATACAAGAGCACATGACAACCTAAGAGCACCAGCCCACTTTTTAAACGAAAATTAACAAAGTAAACTGGACCTAGGCATGATCAGATTAATATGCTCTCAATTCTCTTTTAAAGAGATTCTTCAAGTTGGCGGAGCTGGAGCGGGGATTGAAGATAGGCTTTCAATTCTCTTTTAAAGAGATTCAATACGACTCTTTTCACACCATTCAAGTATTGATCTTACTTTCAATTCTCTTTTAAAGAGATTCTGACTTTAGGGATGTGAATCTTGAGGGTAAAGTACTGATCTTTCAATTCTCTTTTAAAGAGATTCTAAGCTTAAGGTTTACTGCTTTCAACTACTCACTTTAATACTTTCAATTCTCTTTTAAAGAGATTCAATTGCTATTAGTGGTGGTTTTTGTACTAGCTTGTTTTTTGCTCTTTCAATTCTCTTTTAAAGAGATTCTCTGGGAATGGTTTTCAGTTTCCTAGCAGGCTATAAGGTCTTTCAATTCTCTTTTAAAGAGATTCACATATTTTACCTGCCTTTGACGGTTTAAAGGAAGCTGTTTTCTTTCAATTCTCTTTTAAAGAGATTCCTTGGAAAGAAAACAAAGTTAGAATTACTTGGTGAAAAGCTTTCAATTCTCTTTTAAAGAGATTCTCAGTTTTTCCCGTGTCTGGATTACCACAAACTATTATGAGTGGGTTTTTCTTTCAATTCTCTTTTAAAGAGATTCATACTTGCATATTATTAAGTAGTGTCTGCCGAAATTCTTCTTTCAATTCTCTTTTAAAGAGATTCGGGATCTTATCTAGGAAGTTGAAGTATCGCTTTGGATTCTCTTTCAATTCTCTTTTAAAGAGATTCAAAACTTTGCTTTCAACAATGAAGCTTGAACGTGAAATTTATACTTTCAATTCTCTTTTAAAGAGATTCATACATTTGATAGACCGCTCAAAGATGTGATTTATGTTTCCTTTCAATTCTCTTTTAAAGAGATTCTGGTGAGCATGATTGGGGGAGAGGAGGTCGTTGAAGTAGCTTTCAATTCTCTTTTAAAGAGATTCTAAAAATAAGAGTTGAAGTCGACAGAAAACTTCAAGAAATAACTTTCAATTCTCTTTTAAAGAGATTCTTTCTTGTAATTGCACCTTCAAGCATTGTTGGATTTGTCTTTCAATTCTCTTTTAAAGAGATTCTTCCCGGAAAACCTGCTTTTGCTGTTAGTGGTTGAACTTTCAATTCTCTTTTAAAGAGATTCGCACTTTTCAAGCAGCTTGACCTGCACTTCCCCTTCAACCTTTCAATTCTCTTTTAAAGAGATTCACGAGCAATATCATAAGTATCATAGCTGATACTTGTGCGCTTTCAATTCTCTTTTAAAGAGATTCTGAAATCGTAGCAGTATCGAACAATCCTTTACCAAGACAACTTTCAATTCTCTTTTAAAGAGATTCTGTGTGAATTTTTGGTTGTGTTATTTGGTTGCTGGTTTTTCTTTCAATTCTCTTTTAAAGAGATTCAGCTCAATGACTTTGAGAGCTGATGAGCAAGTAGGCGGTTCTTTCAATTCTCTTTTAAAGAGATTCGCTGATCCAGTTTCATCTATAACGTGTCCTGGAGCTTTACCTTTCAATTCTCTTTTAAAGAGATTCTCAAAATGCTTCTCCTGGGCCGACGTCTGGGCAACCGGTCTTTCAATTCTCTTTTAAAGAGATTCAATAGACAGAGTCTACGGTGAATTTGACTTTAGAAGAACTATCTTTCAATTCTCTTTTAAAGAGATTCTTTGGTTGCCTCTTCGGGGTAGTGATAAGGGTAGGCATGTGCTTTCAATTCTCTTTTAAAGAGATTCGGATTCTGAAGCTGTATGGGTATAGAACCAGCATAATTCACCTTTCAATTCTCTTTTAAAGAGATTCTAGACCACTTGCTCTTCGGATTCATTTTAGGTGTTACACCGCTCTTTCAATTCTCTTTTAAAGAGATTCCAGCCAACACTCTGAATTGATTGACTTGACTCTGTGTTATCTTTCAATTCTCTTTTAAAGAGATTCGCGAACAGAACTGATGCAGTTGAAATCGCAAGAAAATACTTTCAATTCTCTTTTAAAGAGATTCAGTGAAATAGCTAGGCCTCCAAGCGTGAGAGCGAAGCTTGCACTTTCAATTCTCTTTTAAAGAGATTCCCAGGAGGGGAGAAACGTGTTTAAGTGGAGACTGGTTTCATCTTTCAATTCTCTTTTAAAGAGATTCTTGAAGCTAGGTTAATGCTATCTACGGCTCGTTTATTTCTTTCAATTCTCTTTTAAAGAGATTCTAGAAGTCTTGAGAGAGGTGAGTGAAATAACAGTAATCACTTTCTTTCAATTCTCTTTTAAAGAGATTCTACCTAATTTCGTTTCTGTCATATTTCTGTCATATTTCTCTTTCAATTCTCTTTTAAAGAGATTCATGACGTAGCGCTCGAGGCTTTCTCGAGGCTGAGGAAGAGCTTTCAATTCTCTTTTAAAGAGATTCAGTGTGATTGAGGATGCAAAGTTCGTTATGAATGTGGCGACTTTCAATTCTCTTTTAAAGAGATTCAGTAAACCTTCTCCAATACCATCTTATCTGGTACAAGTGGGCTTTCAATTCTCTTTTAAAGAGATTCAGCACCGTAGTTTCCAACTGAGTGCATAGTTGTGATAATCTTTCAATTCTCTTTTAAAGAGATTCTTAAGCCACAACCTAAACCCCTCGCAATCAATATAAAATCTTTCAATTCTCTTTTAAAGAGATTCTGAAAGCTTATATACCCCCTATTTAAGTATGAAGCTCTCAATTTACTTTGTTCACTTTCAAACTCATATAGTTTACCATTAATTTACTTGTGGGGAGAGCTGTGGAGACCATTAATTGATGAGGGCTTCTCCGCACTCCAATACATGAGTTCTTGAAGTTATTACTCTAAAATTTTATAGCTATCTGATTTGATTAGCTAAAAAGTTGAATGTGTAAGTTCGTGATGCCATTTGACTTTCATTCTACGATGAGAAAAATACTGAATTAACCCATGGATAATTAGAGGAGGTAAGCATCAGCCATCTCTAGACATTAAAGAGGGCATGCTAAATCATGTAAAATGCTTACATGAAGAGTTTGCACTTATATGTGATAAATGGTATGGTGTATCTTGGGAGGATGCTTAAAGTGAGCTTAGTAATAGAGGAACCCATAGCATCCCTACTTAAGAGGAAGGCGAGAGAACGAGGATTACAAGTAGAGGAGTATTTGCTTACCATACTGGGAAACGAAATGAATCCTAAAGAGAGAGTAGAGGTATACGTTAAATTGCATGAAAAATTCTTGAGGGAAGCTGAAGGATATTATAGAAAGGAAGATTTAGCTCAGGCAGGCGAAAAGTATTGGGGAGCAGTAACAGCATTATTAAATGCGATAGGGGAGAAAGAAGGACTTCCCCACTACACCCATAGAGACTTAGTAGAAATAATAGAATACCTAGCAGATAAACTTAAAGAACCAGAAATAGCAGGAGACTTCGCCCATGCAGAAAGACTCCACGCCAACTACTATCACAACTTCATAAGAAAAATCACCTTCGAACACCATAGAGAACACGTAATAAGGCTTATGAAAAAATTAAGAGAATACCTCAAAACCTCATAAGCCAAATATTTATGGAACTTATCTAATAATTGTCTAACCTAAATTACATTCATAATACATCTAGCCCAGTTCTTATAGGAATAAAACTTCCCAATACCTACTATAATTGAGAAACTCACCAAAAGAAAAATTACCAACTATAGCCTTTCCACTCTACAACACTAATTCATATGTGATTCTAGTTGAATCCAGATTTTAGATTTTAATTGTAATTGGATATAGTTTACGTTTGAAAATGCAATTAACTTAATGCTAAGTTTAATTTGTAGTCTTTGAATACTCTCTTAATAATCCGAGTCAACATACGTAAAACAAGCCAATTTCAAGCGTAGTTAATAAACAAAAACCTCAAGCTTATCTAACACCTAATCAAGTAATTCCATTTAAATCCAATATAGATCTATATAAATGAGATAAAATAACTAAATTAATCATAGTAAAATTTGAACCAGCAAAATGACTAAAACATACATCATTTGTAGAGTGCTAAAAAGTTCAGTACCAGATATTCTACCCAAAGGGAAAAATGTATTCATTTCAAATAGTAAAAACTTCAAAGTTATAATCAGAAACTATCCTCATGAAGGAATACTATTTATAGGTGAGTGAGATGATTATGAACCATAATTACCACTATACTTACAACGAATAGATATTGAAACTTGGCGATCACTAAACTATCAGCCAATATGGATAAGCTCAACCAACCTAGATACATGAGAAAATAGGTAATATAAAGTTCATAATGAATGTGCCATATTAAACATGTATGCAGGGACAGATGACAGTACTATGTATCCCTCTACAACCCAGAACCACTACAGTTCAGTAGAATACTATGGATAGCACATAATATATCCAGTAGACTAATAACCATAAACCTTAACTGCAAACTTTAAACCAAATCCCTTTTACTAGTATAGAAATGCCCTTTCAAAAAGGAACTAATTTCATAGAGCCTCAATAGAACATCTACCTCACTTCCCACATAATCGCTATATACTCTCCTAAAGCTTTATCATTTTAAGATCGCTTTCATCGACTTTAATGCTTAAATTGAATTTTACAGTTATTGTTAAGGTCTTCTAGATGTGAGAAGTAGCTTGTTATTCGTTGTTAATTTATGGCATGATCACTATGCCTAAGCCTTTTTGTTCAAGTTTTCTTTTTAATTCTTCATCGAAGCTTGCTACTTTGTACTTTTTATTTAAGGCTAGTGTTACGTATAGTGAGTCATAAACTGTAATGTTAAATTTTAGTGCATTATCTATTGCATCCTCTAAGATATCTGTTGAATTATAGATTTTCGATACCGAGTTAATTACTAATGATTTGATGCTGTCCCTCAATATGGAATAGCTTTTCAGGGGTATTCTTTTCATTAAGTGAGTATGTTTCCATAGAGTATTGGCGACTTCTATGAAGACTAAGTCGATGGTTATGAGATTTAATTTGGAGTACTTCTCAATGAAATTGATAGCTTTACTGTAGAATTCATCCCTTATTATAATGCTAGCAAATATGCTCGAATCTACAACATACATTGAGCTGCTCTACCTCTCAACTCTAAACTTCTTAATAGTCTTCCATGCAGGTTCAGATGATATAGAAACATTAGCTAAGGCCTCTTCTATTAATTTTAAAGTCTTTGACAATTCAATCTCCCTAATTTTTTCCTCAATAAATTTTTCAATTTCAACTCTCCAATCAACTTCCTTTAACTCCCTCATCTTCTCCTTAAGCTCCCTTCTAATTCTAATACTTAAAGTAGTTGTACTCAATGATGCCACCAAAAATTGTATACACAATTATGTATATATAAAATTTACCATGTAACCTGTAGACAATCAACGATCTATTACCATTACACAATAAAATTTGCTAATATATTTCTTGATGCTCCTAAAAAATTGATGTGCTAAAGCATATTGAAAGATCTTTTGAAAAATCATATTTACATCAATACTAACGTTCATGTCCGGGAACTTGGTCTAGAAAATTAAAGTTTTAACATGATTTTCCGTGATTACTTGAAGTAAAGCTACACACTTAGTAATTGACATATCTATTTGGCAGCTCTACGATTGCTACTAAGTTTTCTAAGATGGAGAATTATTTGTTGATGATTACAGAGTAAGAGTTACCGAAAAGTCTTAACCGCTATTCTCAAATGAAAATTGAAAGCCATTGGAGAGGCTAGCTAGAATAAATTTCTGCTCAAGAACAATGACGTTTCCTGACACAACTAATAGTGAAGTTTAGAGATTTTAGTTTAAGTTTTTAGAGCAATGCTTTCATTATTTATTGAGTACTTTGGTATGTACTCTATTACACCAAAGCCAGCCGTCCTATTCCCACCAACATTACTATACTCTCCAAACTTGAGCAATGCATCAGTTATCCTAGCCATCTCAGAATCATAAGTGTCTTCTGGTAAGTTAAAGTATACTTCACCTATGAAACCTACACTCCACTTCGGTATAGTTTTATGCTCATAAACTCTCACAGTCCTTAATTTAGGTATACCCGCTATTGCAATTCCGCCCAAAAGAAGCCACTGAATATACTCCTTATACTTTAAGGGTACACCAGTAAATGCCTTCCATAATCTAAGCAGATTCCTCATTATCAGGTAGGGATCTGGAACTGGAACATACCTATAACGCTTAGCTCTCTTAACATATGGACACTCAGTCTTAGTAACTGGACAGTATGGACAGCAAGCTCTAAGAAAGCTTTGTCTAAGAAGAGTAGGAGTCTTGAAGCGTATAGCAAAGCTTTGAACTTCAGTAGCCTTGTTGGCTATTCTCTTTGGATCAATAGTTTTAACTAAAAATTCGAGTGGTCGAATTTTTACGATATCTAAATCAATTATGAAATCTCTTGATAATCCCATTAAGTAATTAATTACCCTCCTCGATAAATCTTCTCTAAGAAATGTGAATCTCAACATTACATTCTTAGTGTTTTTAGATTCCCAAATTAGCGGAGTAACGGATATGGGTGCAAGTCTCTTAGCTTGATGAAGTTTAAAAGCGAGATCTTCATCAACATTTTTCAGTAATTCATATAGAAAGCCGCGAACCTTGAAACCTGTGAAGTAATTTTTAGGTATTTTACCATTGACCACTACTGATCTAACTTCTATCTGAACTATATTTCTCATGTAAACCCCCAAAGCATTCAAATTAATATTTGTATGCAATAACTCATTTATTTTCAGCTACTATTATTGGGTACAACTAAAGATTTTTAGCTTTCACCTTGATAACTTATTAACGTGTAACTCTTTAGGTTAAGAGAACGCCTAATTTCTCATCGTAATTTTCAATTATTGGTAATTGAAGCTCATCATCCCATTTATATTTCTTGAGATGATTCCGCGAAATCGGTACATAGTACTCCTTTATTTTGGCATAAATATTTCTTCTCTCGATGTAATTCTTGGTTTTTGATAGTTGCCTTTTAAGTTCACGAACGTAATCCGCATATATCTCAGGTAGTGCTAGCCACGATTCTGTCCTCCCAAGTTTAACGGAAATCTCATTATATTTAGCTTGAACACTATAGAAGTAGTTTAAATTCTCCAGACATTCTCTAAAGAAACTTTCACTAATATCTATATCACTATCAAAAAGCTCTTCAAAACTCCATAATTCATTACTTAGATATGCAACTTCACCTCTTTGCTCAACTTCCACTTTCAACTCTCTTATTTTTTTCCTTGACCAGTCCATTTCAAGAGAATCGTAGGGTTCACTAGTTTTAGGTTCGCAGATATATACATTTGTCTTTCCAACACGCTCTCCATATCTATTGACTCGTCCAAAACGCTGAATTAATGATGGTAGTGGAGCAAGCTCAGTTATCAGAATATCGAAAGATACATCAAGGGAAACTTCAGCAACTTGGGTTGAAACAAGAATATCCGCATTATCAATTTCACTTTCACGCCTACTTCTATCTTTATACGAAAACTCACTATGTAACAAAATAATTTTTCTTTTACCATTAAAGTATTCTTCTAATATTTTATAGATTTTTTGAGCATCTCTTATAGTGTTAACTATGATTAATGTACGATTATTTTCTAAAAGTTGTAGTGAGTCGCTAATAAATTTAATAGATGTTTGATTAATCAATTCAATCCTATGTCGTTGGAGCTTCTCGTATTCAGATTTAAGTATGTAGGATGTGAGATCAGCTATAGCCTCTGATATCTTTCTACAATAGAGGGGACTTGGTGTAGCAGACATGAATAGGCATGAGAAGTTGTATATCTTGCTAAGTGATTTCAGAAGAGCTCTGAGAGCTCCAATCATTTGAGGTGTTAAAAGGTGAAATTCATCAAAGATGAGTAATGAATTTTTCAAATTAAACCTTCTAAGATAATACTTGCCTACTTGTAGCATTGTAAGAAATAGTTGATCAGCTGTTGTTATTATGAATTTCGGAATGAAAAAACGATAGAGGTCAAGAGCATAATCTTCATCTAGATAATCTCTTCTTAACAATTCTACATCAGCGAAATAAAAGTATTCGCCAATATAGTCCTCAGGCATTAACCTGCGTAGGTAGCTGTAAAGATCTTTAATGGCCGTTATTGTTGGAAGAACATAGAATATCTTGTATGGCTTGAGATGGGCAATTCTAAATAGTGCTACGGCAGTTTTGCCCCAGCCAGTAGGAGCTGCAATTAGTAAGTGTTTACTATTGGAACATGCAATCTTCATTTGGATTTTGAATTTATGGTTATCTACTTTCTTAACTTTCTTCTTGGCTCTCATAATTACGCCAAACTTTATCCTCTCATCAAATTCGCTATACCATTCATATTGCTTCACGATTTCACTACATGGTATGCCAGCAACAGATGCGAAATCAGCTAATTTGAATGTGCCAAATGCATCAACTAACTTTATCTTCTTCTCTCTACTCATTAACTTCATTGCTTTAACAAGTAACTTACATAGCTCCTTGTTCCTAATTTTAATGGGAAGTAAGAGCGATGAGTGATGAACGTATGCGAAATAAGCTAGCAAATCATCATAAAAGCCGCTAAGCCATCGTCCTCGGCACTTCCTTAAGATCCATTCAGCGGATTTAGGCGAATGAGGGGGAAGCTTTTCAAGGTTAAGTTGCCACTTAGGATCCAGCTTTCCAACATCATGTAAAGCACATAACGCTATAGTGAAACGCTTCAACTGCTCTTTATCGATATCAGACTTGAATATTCTCTCCAATAGCTCAGTTGAAATGTGAGCACACTCTTTTACGTGATCAATGAAGGTCTTACCTGGATGCGTCTCCTTTGTTACATTCAGTTTTTCATCTCTAAGAAATTGAAGAATTTGATCGATTAAGTCAACCATTTCCAAGGCGTTAGAGATAATTTTACATCATATTGCATAGCAAGTTCGGTTAGTAAATTAACAATGTTTCTAGCAGATTGATAGTCGATTACTCCAAATTCTAGTAAGCGCTCACAGAGCATTTCATAGTAGTGCATTACTAATTCGATTTGCCTTCTAACTTTCGCTCTTTGACCTCTTCTACTTGCAGCTCTGACTATTCTTTCTGAAGAGTTAATTATCGAGTCTATTAAGTTTCTTAGCAGTTGTCGACGTTTATCGTTGTCAAGCCAAGACGTGAAAAATAAATCCAATCTTGGAATGAATAAAGTACGCCATTTAGCCTTTTCACGTCCGGGAGCAAAAAAGATAGTTACTGAAGCTCGCTTTAAGCGATCTACTATTTTATTCAACACTCTTCTCTTTTCAGAATCTTGCTCGCTTAATGATTTTTCTTTAATCCATAATAGGAACTTCATGGTAACTGCGAATGGTTTGTCCACTTCAAGCGTTGAAGCTCCTATTATTGCTGGCTCCATACTAATTCCACTTTGAAGATATGATGCTAGAATTTCTCTTAGTGAAGACATGAGCTCTTCATCGTCTGAATATACACTTAATGTGTTACCAATGGCAATTGATTTGCATAGTCGACTTGCCAAACGATAAAGCTCAGCTTGATCATATTGCTCTCCAAAATATAAGTTACGAGCCTCGCCATACGTTACGGACCCGGGAGCATGGAGAGGTCTTAAGCCCTTGCTATGCTCTCCATGAAGCCTCGCAATACGATGTATAATATGAAAACGCAGCTTCTCTAAGAGCCCTCTTATCCTTATGATATCAGCTGGTGTTGGAACATCAGTAGTCACTACTTTACTGACCATTGCAGTAAGCTCTTTATAAATATTTGTCTTTTTATAATCTCTGGTTAAATTACCCCAATCCACACATTTCCTCACTATTGGATGCTTGCAACTTGAACTTCCAAAACCCACTTCGTTGAGGAACAAATCAATGCTAACTTTCTTACCCCGTCTAATTCTTTCACGCATTGAGCTTAAGGCCTTCTTAATATTCTCACCTGATATTGGTTCAATTACCTTGCCCAAACTCTCTATTAGTACATCTTCACCGCTTACTATATTCTCACCACCAAGAATGGTTTTACATTATAAACAAATATTCTGCTTTCACCATCATCAACTGCAAGCAAACTTCTACGTGTGATGATGTCAGCACCATAAATTTGGACAAACTCAACAAATGAACCAGCCTCGTTAAAAATAACAGGCATTACTATGGGTTGCCGTGACGCTGAATTGATATCAAGAACTATGCTAAATGATGAAGCTTCAACTCTATCTAGATCGATGCGTCTACAATATCCCCTACCACGAGTAGTTTTAACAACTTTTGCAAACTTCACATTACCTATGAAGTCGACGAAGTGGTAGTCATTGCCGCCAAAAACTTCATATTCAAAATCTAAACTCTTTATTCTTCTAAAACCTTCATCTATCAATATTTCATCGCTAGAGGCTATAGCGAACTTGTATTCAGGCATATATAGTTCTTCACTTTCCTTTATCGTGAGGAGCCCCTGAATATCCTTCATTACTTCAACTCTTTTCCTTCTCGGTAACTCAGCAAGCTTGCGGTATTCATCTAGTAACTTTTTCAAGCCAGCTATTGATCTATCTATTTTAAACATTCGACTTAAACTTATCAATCTCCCTTTAAAGCTAAGAAGTTCAGCACCTGCTAGTAACATATCACTTTTCTTCCGCAATTCCTTTAATGGTAAACCCAAGATAGCCCCAAAGAAACCAGCTACTGTCGAAGGAGGGGGTATTAAATAAGTTCTTCTAACTAGTTTCTGTGTATGCTCTTTAAATTGAGCCGTGATGAAACGTACAGTGAATGTGATGGCCTTCATGGTTCAAGCAGACACTATGTAATTGCAAATTTCCTCTATCATAGTACCAATGGCTGCAGCGTCAAGTTTGATTGTTTCTCTACTCTTAACTTTTTCAAGTTCACCATTCCTATAGTCTATAACGTAAAGTTCATGGAGTAGGGGATTGTAAAGTTCCTTCATAACTGATATTTTATCTTTATCTAATTTGCCATCTTCAGCAATATCGACGTAACTTGATATTGGAATGAATCGATCAGTTAAAGCAATTATCCCATAGTGAAACTCTGGAATGCTCGGGCCTTGAGCAGCACGTGGAAAAGACCATCCTTCCCAAAGAAGTACTTCTAATAGGGCTTTTAATCTTCTCTTCCTTTCATCCAGTGGTAGGGCGTTAGATTGAGAATATTTTTCTTTCAACATCTTTCTAGCTTCATCTGTTAGCTCATCATCACTAAAAACTCCAATTCTATCCGATACTATTACATTAAGTTTACCCAGCCACTCAGCTAGCTCTATTTCAAAGGGAACAGGATAACCAGATGTAAACTGCTCAAGAAAATCTCTTGGAAATCTTGCTGCAAACTCTACTTTAATTTCTGCATGTGTTAGTGATATTAAATGGGATATTTTGACTGGACTACTTCGCTTAACTGGTGGCTCCTCTGGTCTAAGAAAACCGAATAGATCATCATCAATGTACTCGACCGGGTTACCTATATCACCAAGTTGCTCCCTTTCAGCAGGACCAATTATTTGGAGAGGATCTATTTTGAAACCCTTCTCGTAAAGTCTCTCTCTTATACATCTCCTTATACAGCGTGCAGAGACGAATGGTTTTATTTGATTATCCCACGTAATTATTTTCTTCAATGGAATACGAGTACCTATACCCATATCAGCATTAACGTTTCCAGTAACCTTAAGGATAAGGGTTATGAAAGCACGTCTAGGCAATCTTATCCCTCCCTCTTCCTCTTACGCTCCTTCCATGAGTTAAGAGAGTCAAATAATCCAGCCAATATCGCGGTGCTATATCTGTAGAATTCGTTAATTCTCCATGGCCGTTCAATTTTAATTTCTTCAGGTATTCCAACTTGAGGAGTCATCTCTATAAGAGCATCAATTAAAGCACGTCTAAATCTATCCGGTATAATTTCGGACCTTAATGTTAAAAGTAACGTCTCCATCTTCTTTTCAGCTCTTTCTCCACCGTATACCTTCTCGAATTCTTCAAGCAACCTCATTCCAGCTACAAAAGCCCAGCTATATATCGACTTCTTTTCTTTCATCGAGAAAAGCTTTCTCAATATAAACTTAAAAAGCTTTGTATTAATTTTGATTACTCATTAACACCAATTTAATATTGAAATCATGCTACTAATAAGTAAGCAAGCACAAATAGAGTACTTCTAAAGATGAAAGGAAGACTTGCTAATGTTAACGGTGCAAATTCGAGATAGGTAGGAGCTGATAATCTAAAATAAAAGTTTTTGCTACTGCCAATTTATGAAGTGCCTTCCCAATTTGATTGTCCTAGCAATTCTAATTATAACTCAAAACAAGAGATTTACCGATCCTAACAGCTTCAGATAAAATGTAGTGAATTAAAATTCCACGCCTCAACCTCCAATTAGGCTTCTCCCTCTCCCTCAAAACATATCTCAAATAAACATGCCTACCAGAATCACAAAAACCACTAGCAATATCAGCAACCGAGAGAAGCTTATCATAAGGATATAGGAGGGGAGGCTCACTCCAATTCCAACCCCTAAGCTCATCACTAACCTCACACGGCATACTCCTAAAAATCCTACACAACCTCACAACATCATCAAACGATAAAAACAAGCCAGAACACCACAGATTTCTAAGATAAATTTAAAGTAAAAATGTAACTCTAATCTAAAAATATTGTAAATAGAAATCATGAGAAAACAGTACTTATTTAGAAACACTTAAGAATGAAAGCAAGAATATCAAGTGAGTACCAGTTAAGAAGCTCATGAATAAGTAAATCATAGTTCATGAAACTCAAAGCGCAGGTATATTTGGAAGTACTAGCGAACCCCTAGCCTATCTCTAACAATATCCGCAGCCCTTAAAGACAATACAACCATTGCAGTAATTAGAACTATGAGCAATATTCGATTTAAATCGAACACCTTCGTTCTCGACCCATATATCGGTTTAGGTATTTGGGGTGGATTTACACCCTTACTATATATTATTAGGGTCCAATTCGCTACAGTAAATGTTGAATCAGGTTTCCATAATTCAGCAAATTCACTGTAATTTATTTCGTAATTATCCCCAGCTAGAGGATCGTGGACGATAATTACTTTGAGCTCATCATTATACCCTATAACCACTCGATAATGCCCGTATGGATTCATTAAGCTGAACTTTTGGAGCACAATTATCGGGTATCCCCTCCTTATGAAATCTTTCAATTCAACTATACTTGAAGCCAATTCCATCGATGTCAAATTATACCTTCTAGGAAAAACCACCATATCTCGAATATAAGTTAAATGATGCCTTGGATCATAAATTTCAGCAGCAACCTCTTCCTGAGAAATCTGCACATCCCAATAATTCAATACCATAGTCAAACAAGCCGGACCACACCAATACGGATCTCCCTGCCTAATATAAGGAACATTCGGCACATAATAACCCACAACAATCCTACATGTCGGAGGCTGACAAACTAGAACAGCCACCAACATTGAACACAAAAATACAGCCAATGCAACACCCAAATAAATCCTAGACCTCAACACCATATCGGAAACCCTCAAAGCAATTAAACAGCTAAATCCATATTTAATTACCCATTCACACCAATATGTCAAAAAAGGAAGGACAATAATCAAATAAACTAGAGAAAACACTCAAGAGCTCATATATTGAAGCGCGGAGAAAACTCCATAACTTAATGATAGCCACTTTACTCCCCACAAATCAATTATTGAAAAGCTATATGTGGGGAAAAGCACATACATAAACGGTGAAAAGCTACTCAAATAAGAAGTATATAAGCCTTTAGAATCTCATGAAAAGAGAATTGAAATATGATTTTGAAGGCAGTATTGCTTATCGCCTCTTTTTCTGAATCTCATGAAAAGAGAATTGAAATTGAAATAGCGTTTGGCTCTCAATCCCCGGGGTTGATTGAATCTCATGAAAAGAGAATTGAAATGGAGAGGCTCTCGGAGTACCTCTTAACATCATTCGTGTGAATCTCATGAAAAGAGAATTGAAATTTACTCAGCACACCAAAACTCCCAACACATATACTTACAGAATCTCATGAAAAGAGAATTGAAATTAATTGTCATGAAGGGAAGGTATCTTGGGAGAGGAATTGAATCTCATGAAAAGAGAATTGAAATGTTATCTCAGTTATATTTGATGCATAAGGAGTTATTAAGAATCTCATGAAAAGAGAATTGAAATAATACATACACAAAGACTTCCTCCGCAGAGTTGAGGGGAATCTCATGAAAAGAGAATTGAAATTTAGCTTCCTGCATACTGGGCAGTCGCAGTCGTTTTCATGAATCTCATGAAAAGAGAATTGAAATATAACCAAGATAATCATCAAATCATTCATTACACTTCTACCGAATCTCATGAAAAGAGAATTGAAATTGAAATAAATTCTTCGGTTGACTTGAATGTTAGATATTCTTCATGAATCTCATGAAAAGAGAATTGAAATATCAACATACATGCCGCCTAAAAGGAATAGTAGATGAGGAATCTCATGAAAAGAGAATTGAAATTTTCCTC
>Ga0190367_1000133_pt1 | contig 58400 bp, 74 predicted proteins | sample 4872181011_MG_FD_171838 | JGI IMG/M metagenome (GOLD analysis project Ga0190367, IMG submission 171838) | Hydrothermal vent microbial mat bacterial communities from Southern Trench, Guaymas Basin, Mexico - 4872-18-10-11_MG | ecosystem: Environmental > Aquatic > Marine > Hydrothermal vents >... | reverse complement strand
AAGCATTACTGCGGGAAAAGTAAAAAATTAGATAAGTTTTCAAATACAAAATGTTAAACGACGGGAAAAGTACATTATAGCTTAGGTAAGGAATTAAAATTATGAGCTTTAAGGAAAGGAAGAAGAAAATTGTAGTGCTATGTGTTGATAGAGATGCGGATATTAGAGTACTTAACATTAGAACTCCAATAATAGGGTTTAATAATGTTCTTAAGATAGCTACAGAATATGCTTTAAGAAGACCTGAAGATGCGGATGCAAATGCCGTATTTGCGGCTTTAAATGTAGCTAAAAGACTTAAAGATGAAGGATACAATGTTGAAGTAGCCATAATAACGGGAGATCCTACGGATGATTTGAAAGCAGGTATTAAGATAAAAGAGGAAACAAAAGAAGTTTTAGAAAAAACTGGTGCTAGTTCAGCTATAATAGTAAGTGATGGGGCAGATGATGAACTTATAATACCTATAGTGAGCTCATTAACACCCATAGAGTCTGTTAAAAGAGTTATTGTTGAGCAGTCGCGTGGTGTTGAAGAAACATATATTCTGATAGGTAGGTATTTAAGAAAAATAGTGGAGGAGCCAAGGTTTTCACGCATATTTCTCGGAGTACCTGGGCTTATAATACTTGTAGCATCAATATTTGCAGCTATAGGTTTAATAGATAAAGTAGTTTTAGCAGCACTGGCAATAATAGGTTTTACTATGATATATCGTGGTTTCTCATTAGATAGGAAAATTGCAGAATGGTGGGAGTCTTCGCCAGTGATATTTGTTTCAACAATTTTAGCAGTATTTTCCATAGTTTTAGGGACATCATATATGCTGCTAGTGGTTGATTTAAGTAAGGGTGTTTTAGCTTGGAGCCAGGCAATATACGTCATAACACCGTTTATAATAATTTCGATAACACTTCTACTTGGAGGAAAAGCTATAGTTAAAGTCATTAGAAGAGATATTAAAATATGGCATGAAGCTGTAGGTTTCGTGTTTATAGTTTTACTTTTCAAAATATTAAACATTACAGCTGGTATTTTAGAGCAAGTAGCCTATACAAGTCCAAGTGAAATAATTAACCCAGTTTTATCTTCCGGTCTTTTCTTATGGTTAGGTGTTACAATAGGCGTTATAGGTTTTCTCACAGGACTGTTTACATTAATAGAGAAGAGCGTTAAAGAAGATATTTTAAGAAAAAGAGCATTAGCAAGGCTTAAAATTAGAGCGAGACTTAAACGGTTAAGAGCAGCTACGAAGGTTAAGGAGAAAAGTTAGGCTCCAAATCTTCTTTCACGTCTCTGATACGAACGTATTGCTCTCCAGAAATCTATTCTTCTAAATGATGGCCAATGTACATCGCAGAAGTACAGTTCAGAGTACGCTGATTGCCATAGTAAAAATCCGCTCAATCGTTCTTCCCCTGAAGTCCTAATTATTAAGTCAGGTTCAGGATTTGGTAGGTCACTAGTATACATGTATTTTGACAGTGTTTCTTCATCTATTTCACTAGGCTTAATTTTGCCTTCAATTACGTCTTTCACAAGAGATTTTACAGCATCAACTATTTCCTCTCTACCGCCGTAACCTATAGCGATATATAGATGTCTTTCATTGAAATTTTTGGTCTCCCTTTCAATTTCTTCGACTATTTCTCTAACATGGTTTGGGAGAATTTCTTTTCTGCCAATAACTTTGACTTTAACCTTTTTCTTAACTATGATATCGGATTTTAAAAGCTCCTTAAGACCTTCAGATATTAGGTTAAATAAATGCTCTATTTCGTCTTTAGATCTCTTTCTTAAATTATCTATCGATAAAGCATACACTGTTAATGTCTTTATACCCAAATCTAAACACCAACCAACAACTTCCTTCATTCTTTCATAACCGTATAGGTGACCTACTTTAGGATCCAGACCTAAGCTTTTCGCCCATCTCCTATTTCCATCAGGTATTATAGCTACATGTTTAGGTATAGGTCCGTTCCTTATTTGAAGCCATAGCCATTTCTCGTAAACTTTGTAAACAGGCTTCAAAAGGACATTCATCACAGCGAAAAACTTTGTCGAAGCTATATTCTTAAACATTAATAATCAAACCCTCAACACTATGTATACTATATCTTGCAAGATATTTAAAAAGTAAAAATTTATATTTCTCACTATTTGATAGTAAACCACCGTAATAGAGAAAGCGTAGGGATCAGCGATGAGCTACTATCAAGGAAACGATTTTAAAAAATCTTCAGGCGGAAAAAAGAGACCATGGAGAAAGAAAAGAAAGTATGAATTAGGAGGCCCTTTCACCGAAACTAAACTTAGCGAGAAAGAAATACGTGTAATCGAACGGGGGTTTGGAGGAAATTACAAGATTAAACTTAAGTACGTGCACTATGTCAATGTTGTAGACCCTGAGACAGGCGAATCAAAAAAGGTAAGAATAATCAGGGTTCTTGAAACACCAGCTAATAGAGAATATGCTAGAAGAAACATTATTGTAAAAGGCACTATTATCGAAACGGAACTAGGTAAAGCTAGAGTAACATCAAGACCGGGCCAAGATGGAGTCCTTAATGCCGTACTAATAAAGTAAAGATAGTCCGTGGGTACATTGTCAAGAAAATATAAAGGAAAATACATAGTAGTTTGGCCATCTAACATAGATTCAACAAAAAGCAGGAGTGAAGGTAGAAAAATATCGCTGAAAGATTCTGTGAAATCACCTAAACCTAAAGAGCTAATTGAAGCTGCAAAAGAATTGGGAATACTTATCAGTGTTGAGGAAAAAAGTTATCCTTCAAATTGGTGGCAAGAGAAAACAAGAATCATAGTTTTAAAGTCGAAGAGAAAAATTGAATTGTTAAAGGAGTTAGCTTCTAAGATTAAAGAAATTAGAATGAGGAAAAGGCAGTAGAAATAGCAGAATTTCTACTCCAATTTTAACATCCAATTAAATAATCATAGATAATACCGTTTAGCATATTTAATAGGATATTTAAAATATAGATAGGGTATTATTAGGGCAAAGATTTTAATTTCGGTATTACCCAAGTATTACTGATACAGCTATAGATTTAGCAAGGTAGTTTATTTATGAGGTATCTAGGACTACCGCTACATACTACTAAAACAGGATATCTCATTGTTCAGTTAAGAAGCAGAGAAATACCTCCTTTAGAATCACTTGTTCTGACAAAGTATATGAAGATTATTGGCAAGATTATCGACATTATAGGATCTGTAAAGGAACCTTATGCTGTTGTTAAACTGAGTAAAGGCTTAACAGTGCATCGTATTCCTTCTCCACTTTATTATAGGCCTAGAAGGCCTAGAAGAAAAACTAGGAAGAGAAGGTGAGAAACACGATATATAACTGTCCTGTCTGTGGTTCTTCAAACCTAATATACTTTCCTGAACGAGGCGAAATAGTTTGTGCTGAATGTGGTGTTGTAGTAGAAGATAAAATGATAGATAAGAGACCTGAGTGGAGAGCTTTCTCTCATGAACAACTTTTAAGGAGAAAAAGAACAGGCCCTCCAGGAACATTTTCAATACATGATAAAGGATTAACAACGACTATAGATTCAAGTAACAGAGATTATCAAGGTAGACGATTATCTTTCAAAGAAAAAATCAGAGTAAAAAGACTTATAATATGTCAGAAACGAATGAGAGCAGCCAGTGCTGAAGAAAAGAAACTTATAGAAATTCTTTCAAGACTAAACCATTTAACATCAACTTTTCAACTACCAGCTACAGCAAATGAAACCGCAGCAATAATCTTAAGAAAAGCTATTAAAGCTAGGATGATTAGAGGCAAAATATATGATGACTATATTGCAGCAGCAATATATTTAGCATGTAGAAAATTAAGGATTTCACGAACATTAGATGAAATAGCTAAAACTATTAACGTTCCTAGAAAAAGAGTTGCTCAACAATATCGAAAACTAATAACACTACTAAGAAGGAAACCTCCACCATCAAACCCTGTAAACTATGTACCTAAGCTTTTAAACATGCTGAATTTGCCAGCTTACGTGCAAACAAAAGCCGCTGAAATACTTTCCCTAGCTAGAGAAAGAGGCATAACTAGTGGTAAAGGACCTATAGGTTTAGCTGCTGCCGCGATCTATATAGCTAGTGTTTTAATGGATGAGAAAAGAACACAAAGAGAAGTAGCTGATGCAGCCGGTATAACCGAGGTAACTGTTAGAAATAGGTATAAAGAATTAATAGATGCTCTAGATTTTGAAGTAAGAATTTAAGTTTAAGCCACATTTTTCTACATCTACTTAGTTTTCTAGCAAAACTAAATACTTACTACTTCCAAAATTATACTAGAAAACAGTAATAGAGCAGGGAAGCGGATAAAGCTGAAGCAAGCATGTTAAACAGCAGGGAGGTATTACTACCATGTCTACAACACCACTGTCACCCTTAGAGCAAAAAGCCTTCAACCTAATAAGAAAAGCAGGAAAGAAAGGTATACTTCAAAGCGAGCTCTGGCATAGGCTTAGTATAGATAGTAGAGAAGGATCCAGGATAGCGTTAAAGCTATTAAAAAGAGGACTTATCGAGAGGGAGCCTGTAACACATAATGGTAAGAGAACTTATAGACTTTATATTAAGAAAGTAAAAGAAGTTACAGAGAGAGTAAAACTTAATGGAGTAATAGATATACCATGCTTTACCTGTCCGCTATACAGTAAGTGTTCTGAAGGCAGCTACATAAATCCATCAACATGTGTTAAACTAACGGAATGGATTATTCAGGGAGTGCTTTCTAAAAAATCGAAAGGAGGCTAATGTGAAAGCTTTTTAAAACATTCTATAATTGTTTCTAAAGGAGCATTTGTCTTAAACCCCTTTGGTTCGCAATGCACTCTTATAGCCCTATAGCCTTGCTTTCTAAGACATTCAAAAAGGTTATTCATTGAGGGAATAGATATCTTTAGCTTTTTCCCTAGTGAATCTACATTATAATATAAGGGTGGATAATCTAGTTCGTCTTTTAACATTAGAATAAGTCTCGTTATTTCCTTATACTTTAAGTGGTTCTTTTTTATAATGATTTTATATACATCTTCTATGAATTCCTTTTCACCTAACTTACCTAACCATATAGGGCCGCTAATGACATATCGTTTCCCATCAGTGAAGCTGTAAAGTTTTGCTAGATCGTGAGCTGTAAAAAATGTTTCTTTCTCTCTATCAAAAATAACGTAGCCAAGATTTTTTAAGGACTCATCGGCTCTTTTAGCCCCTTTAGATACAGTAACATATACGCGAACATAGTACTTGTTATAATAACCTAACTTAACATTAACCCCCATTTCCTGGGATGCGGCTCTTAGCACTATTGATGCTAACAATATTCTTATAGCTAGTTCCTTAGAAAAGTAAGTTTTAACAGGTTTCGAAAAATACTTTCTAATACATGCGCTTGGATGTTTGCCTTCTAAAACTGCGGTGTCTGTTGCTGTTATTCCTAACATTCCATTGATTCTTACTGTAGCTAAAGCTGAATCTATGAATTCTATAGGTGAGCCGAAAGGATCAATATCTATGTAATCAAAAAGTTCTCCTACAAACCTGTGATATCTCAGCATTAAGTTTGCATCTAAATTCTCTGCTTCAACCTTGCTTGCTACATTATTTAACTCTATATTTTTAACCATAAACTCGTAAGCTAATGGATTTTTGTCATTTATATGTACTTTATCAATATTGTTTACTTCAAGTGCAAAACGTATACCTCTAACACCAGTACCTGCTAAAATATCTGCTATCTTCAATGCTTTTCTTCTCAGAGAATAGGCTTCAATAACGGCTACAGACAAATCCCTGTTTAGTTTCATTAGCGGATTATAAAACACCGGTGCCCATGTAGGTTCATAAACACCATTTTCTCTCCTATACTTTGAAAAATCAGGAACCACTATCTTAGCTAAACCTTCTATGACTATTTGAGTTGGTATTTTTTCCATTCCTTAGTATCCCATTTTCATCTTTTAGTTTCAAGTAATATTTTGTCAGCTATTATCTTAGGCAACATAGCTCTATTAGTTAACGTTACTTCATATTTAAGATAGCCCCTAAGTATGTTCATTATCTCAAAATCCCTTAACCTATAGTGTACTACAGCTATTATATGTTTATTAGATTTTAATGAGCTCACTATCTCTCTACGTAACTCGCTGACTCTAAGCTCCATAGGGCCTACTTCATCTATTATTATTACGTCAGCTTTTTCTCTTGCATCTTTAAGAGCTTTAACACCTACTACAGTAGCATCATTAACTATGACAACATATTTTCCGATTCTGGGGCCTCTGAGCTGAACGTTCTTTCTTGCTAACCATCCTTCAGAATGGTCTAGTAAATTTACTATTTTGAAACCTATTCTATAACCGCTACTGCCTCTTACTTCCGGGCAGAAAATTCCTCCAATTTTTAAACCATGTTTTCTCAAAATATCCATAGCTTTAAAAACAACTGTTGTTTTACCTACACCCGGTCTTCCCGTTACATATATTTTCAAGATTAACCTTTACCCATAAAATTCTGATATATATCTTACTAGGTTCTTTAAATCCTCTATTATAAGCGATCTTATGTCTAATGTTCTTGAAACTATTTCAGCAGCTTCAAGTTTTGCTTCGAGGTCTCTCTGAGATCTTCCTGTTTCTTTAAGTGTTATAGCAAATTTTCCTTTATCGTTTCTTCTAGCTGCTATATCTATAGGTGTTCTCTCAGTAACTGCCGTTAGGAAACCTAGTTCTTTAAGTTGAGAAACTATTTCTTTAAACTTTGTCTTTAGCTTCTGAAGTTCTATAAGTTCTCCTCTTTCTCTTATATCACGGCCCCTAATGTTAACGGGTAATAATATGTCTTCCCCGAAAATCTCTATTAGCCTTAAAGCTGTAGAGAAGCTTAAATTCATTCTTTTTCTTTCATACTCGTAAACAGCTTTTCTTGAAACGCCAAGTAGTTGAGCTAAGTCACCTAGCGACATTTCCTTTTCTTCTCTTTTCTTCCTAAGTTTCTTACCATTTATTCTAACATAGTATCCTCCTCTACCAGCATAAACATATACTTCCCCACGATCTACAAGTTCTCTTAGTGTTTCAGGTGTCATTGCAGGTACATTGTAACGTTCGTAAACAACGTAGTCTTTTAGTTCTTTTTTCCTAGTTTTCTTACTAACAACTATTCCCGCTGCATCGAATATTTTAGATAATGCTGCTAGTTCTGCTAGTTCTTTAGAGCTAACGCAGTCTATTTCGAAAGAAACTTTCATAATGTATTTTTCATTACTTCTTCTAGCTACAATATCTAATGATCTTCTTTCATAGGTGGGGTATTCTACATAACCTACTTTAAAACCTCTGCTTCGAAGAGTATCTATTACTTCTTCGACTAGCCCATGGTTTCTTGTTATAAGCATTGTAATGTCCTTCCTCTTAAGGGTAGGGCGTTTTTACTGTTCCCAAAACTTTTGAAGTGTAGTTTTAGAGATTTAAAAATTTATGCGGAAACGTGGGTGCAGTTTAGCTCTTAGGTTTAAATACAGCTAACACCATTGCATGGTCTTTATCATAAGGTTCTAAATGGACTACATCTATTATTTTGAATCCTCTATTCTTCAAAGTATCTATTTCTCTTCTGTAAACTTCTGAAGGCTCTGCTGTAACATCTATGCTTCTAGCTTTAATAGCTAATAGTAGATGGCCTCCTTCTTTAAGGAAGTAGTCCGCATTATCTGCAACTAGTTTTGCTTGTTCAGGTTGTGCTACATCAGAATATATTACATCAACTTCTTCAACCACATTTCTGTATGTATGTGGTAGTCTTGCATCTGCTAATATTGGGTATAGATTCTTTCTTATCTCAGCTAATGTCACAAATTCTCTCATAACCCTATAGGCGAACTCCACGCCGTAGAGTTTACCTTCTAAACCAATAATATCTGAGACGTGGCTTGCTGTTGTTCCTGTAGCTACACCAAGGTATAGTACTTTAACTCCATTTCTCAATGGTACATGGGATATTCCCTTTAAAATGGCTGCCCCAAGCTTACTACGATATGGATTCCATTCTCTATATTCAACGCCACCTATCCTAAATAGCCGTTCACCATAAACTCTCCTTCCTGGAGTTAGGTTTTTAGTTGTTATTTTTAACGACCCGTCTTCAAGCTCAACAATAAATACTCCTTCAAATTTCTCATGAGGCTTAACATTTACCGGCTGACTCATATTATTCACCCAAACCGTTTTCTATTTTCTTCTTCTCCTTCTAGGCCTTTCTCTTTTACGCGGTCTAGGCCTTACTTCCTCTCTACGTCTCGGCGGTTTAGGATAGAGCTTCTTTACTTCTTCTATTCTCTTCCTTAATGTTTCCTTAAGCTGGTCGCCTATATACTGCCCTGTAAAAGCGTCAACACGCGCAGCAATAGCTAGCTTACCTGCTAAAGCTCTTGCGATTTTGCCTCTTTGCCATCTGGGAGATCTATGTATTTCAGGGAACTGGAATATTACTCCATGTTTTGGCGGTCTACCTCCTGTTCTTAACGCTCTGAAAAGTGCTTTTTCAGCGCCTAATACCTGTATAGTGCTTGCAGGTAGTCTTGCTAGTTCCTCTAAGCCTCCGGCTAAAGATATTAATCTAGCTCCGAGGAGTGGGCCTACAAGTGCTGTTACGTTTGGAGCTACTTCTCTCATAACATCACCTATGTACTGAGCTATGTCGGCTCTTAGACGGTAAAGTTTCAATATTATATCTGCTAAAGTTTGCATTGTTTTAATGTCGAAATCTGTAATATCTGCGCCCATACTCTTCTTAGCAGCTTCAGCTATTCTGTTAGCTTTACCCTCACTAAAGCCTAGTTTAACGAGGTTTTCTTTGGTAAAGTTTTCTCTTAAACCTAATTCATAAACTAATCTAGCATAGTCTTCATGTTCTTTTATAAGATCATCTAGTTCTGGGAAGTGTAGTGAATACCATTCTCTAAGTCTTGCTATGAACAGGTTAACTGTTCTATCAATATCGTCTATTGCTCTAACACCTTGTGCGGCAAGTAGGTCTCTTTTTTCAACAGCCTTTCTAACTTTTCTCCTTGTAAGAATCACCGATATTTCATGCATTTTAGAATAGTATTCTTCAGGAGATACCGCAAATCCATATTTTACAGCATAGTCTACTACATTTTCCCTAAATGCTCTAGCAATAGCATTTCCTGGTTCTATTTCAACATCTAATCCTTTAGAAGTAACTATTTTAGCCAGTCTTTCATCTTCAATTACTACTTTGTCTATACCTTCTGTTTTTGATAGTTTGTTCAAAACTTTTTCATGGAGTTCTGAAGGTTCACCTCTTTCAATTTTAAAAACATGTTCAACAACTTTCTCTAAGTCTCCTTTAGCTACTTCGTAGGCTAGGACATTACCTTTATTGTCAAATGCGAAAACACCTATAGTGTGGTCTACAAGGTATGCTTTGATTCCAATCACCTCCTATCATCACATATTCAGATTTCTATATTGAACTGCTACATATAATTATTTAAGCTACACTAATTAAAATATTAGCTTCAAGGTAAGCGATAAGCTTAATAAGGGTTGGTGTAGAAAACACCTTAACGGAAAAATTAGGTGATAACATATGCCATCTCATGGTTCAATAACTAAAGCTGGAAAGGTTAGAAGCCAGACACCTAAAATTCCAGCTAAGCCTAGGAAGAATTTAGCCCCAAGGCTTAGGAATAGAAGAGAATATGTTAGAAGACTTGCTCAGCAACAAATGGCCTTACAGAGAGGTTACGGTAGAAGGTAGAATAAGCACCGTATTTGCTTGTTTTATTACTGTTACCTATTGTTTCTTCTAAGCTCATTTTATAAAACATCTTACCTAAAGTTTCTAATAGGTGATACTTAGTTTTGATAGAGGACTCTCTCTACGGCTATGAAGGAGAGCTGAGAAGATTTCTAGAAAAATGTAATGTTAAAATTGGCGACAGAGTAAGGATCATACGTAAAGACCTTGTTGTTGAAGGAATATTAATGCCTAGGGCTGCTCTCTCAAAAAGACCATATATAGTCATTAAACTAGATAATGGATATAATATTGGCGTACGTTTTACAGACAAATTAAAACTAGTAAAGGTTGCTGAAGGAGAAAAGCTCAAGAAATATACTCCATCTATTAAAGTAGAGTATAATCCGAAATTACCTAAAGTTTCTATAATAAGCACTGGAGGCACTATTGCAAGCAGAGTTGATTACAGAACTGGTGCAGTATATCCTGCGTTAAAAACAGAAGATATTTTAGAATTCGCCCCTGAAATCATGAATATAGCTAATATTGAAGCAGAGGTTTTATTCTCTATTTTCAGCGAAAACATGACACCTGAGCTATGGTCTAGAATCGCGGAAGAAATTGCTAAAAAAATATGGAAGGGATTTGACGGAATAGTTGTTCCCCATGGAACAGATACTATGTCTTATACCGCTGCAGCACTTGCTTTTGCTCTTAGAAATCTCCCAGTACCAGTTGTTTTAGTTGGTTCTCAAAGATCATCAGATAGACCATCATCTGATGCAGCTATGAACCTTTACTCGGCGGTTCTCGTAGCTGCTAAAGCACCTTTTGCTGAAGTTACTGTTGTTATGCATGGCGAAACAGCAGATGTATACTGCTTAGTTCACAGAGGAACTAAGGTTAGAAAAATGCATACAAGCCGTAGAGATGCGTTTAGATCAATAAATGATAAACCTTTAGCTAAAGTTGAAAAAGATGAAATAATCATTATTAATGACCATTTTAAACCAAGAGATAAGAATAGAGAACTGATTCTAGAAAATAAGTTTGATGGGAAAGTTGCATTAATAAAAACTCATCCAGGAATGTCAGGAGAGATAATAGACTTTTTAGTGGATAAAAAATACCATGGAATAGTTCTTGAAGGAACGGGCTTAGGCCACACGCCAGTATATATTTTCGATTCTCTGAAGAGAGCTATTGAAGAAGGAATACCTGTAGTTATGACTTCTCAATGTTTATGGGGGCGTATCAACATGAATGTTTACAGTACTGGAAGAGACCTTTTAGCTATGGGTGTTATTCCAGGAGAGGACATGCTGCCTGAAGTCGCACTGGTTAAGCTCATGTGGGTTTTGGCTAAGACGAGAAATATGGATGAAGTTAGGAAGCTTATGCTTACAAATATTGCTGGTGAAATAAATCCAAGAACGATGTTCTCAACATACTTAAATTGAAGGTGGTTTAGCTTGGAAGAGAAAATAGACTTTAAAAAACTAGGTCTAAAGGTTGGTCTTGAACTTCACCAACAATTAAATACTAAACATAAGCTGTTCTGTAAGTGTCCTACGAAACTTGTTGAAGAGAAAGGAGAATTTAACTTTATACGTAGACTTAGACCTACAAGAAGCGAGCTTGGAGAAGTAGACATTGCAGCTTTATTTGAATGGAAAAGAGGAAGATACTATCTTTATGAATCATATGATAATTACACCTGTCTTGTTGAAGGGGACGAGGAACCTCCACATGAGTTAAATAGAGAGGCTTTAGAAATAGCCTTAACAGTAGCTTTACTTCTAAACTCTAAACCAGTAGATGAAGTTCATGTTATGAGGAAAATTGTTATCGATGGTTCAAACACTACAGGTTTTCAGAGAACAGCAGTTGTTGCTTTAGGAGGATATTTAGAAGACGAAGAAGGCGTTATTAGAATACAGACAATATGTTTAGAAGAAGATGCTGCACGTAAAATAGCTGAAAAAGGAGCTAAAGTAACGTATAGGCTTGACAGGCTTGGAATACCTCTCATAGAGATAGCTACGGGTCCTGATATACATACACCAGAGCAGGCTGAAAGAGTAGCATACAAAATAGGGCAGCTTTTAAGAATAACTGGTAAAGTTAAGAGAGGCTTAGGAACAATAAGACAGGATTTAAACATTTCAATAGAAGGAGGAGAAAAAATAGAGGTTAAAGGTGTACAGAAACTTGAACTTATAAGTAAGGTTGTAGCTTATGAAGCGCTAAGACAGTACAGGTTGCTTAAAATCAGGGATGAGCTTAAAAAGAGAGGGCTAAGAGAAGAAGATATAGCTTTCAAACCTATTGATGTAACTAAGATATTTGAGAAAACTAAAAGCAAAGTTTTAAGGAGGGCTTTAAAGGAGAGAAAGAAAATATTGGCGCAAGTACTTCCATGTTTTAAAGGCATACTCGGTACAGACCTTCAACCGAAGAGAAGATTTGGAACAGAACTAGCAGAATATGCGAAATTCTGGGGAGGTGTTTCAGGGATAATACATACTGATGAACTGCCAAGATACGGTATCACGGATAGTGAAGTTAGAATGCTTTATGAGTACTGTAAAGCAGACCCTGAAAAAGACGCTATAGTCATTGTTGCCGATAGAGAAGATAATGCTAGAGAAGCATTAAAAGCAATTGTTGAAAGAGCAAAGTATGCTTTAAAAGGAGTGCCTAAGGAAACTAGAGCAGCTAACACTGATGGCACAACTAGGTATATGAGACCTCAGCCTGGAGCTGCTAGAATGTATCCTGAAACAGATGTCCCACCAATAGAAGTAACAGAAGAGTGGCTGGAAAAGATAAGAGAAAAATTACCTGAAAAACCTGAGCAGAAATATGAGAAATTCGTTAGGGAATATGGTTTAAGTAAAGATCTAGCAAGGCTTATGATTAAATCGTATTGGCTAGATTTGTTTGAAAAACTTGTTGAGAAATTTAAGGGCAAAGTATCCCCGGTTCTCATAGCTGCAACATTTGAAAATACATTGAAGGCCTTAAAAGGAGAAGGAATACCTATAGAGAACATTAGAGATGAAGTGTTTGAAGAAATATTTGAAAAATATGCTGAAAAAACCATAGCTAAGGAAGCAATACCGAAAATTTTAGCATGGATTGCCCGTAATCCTGAAAAAACTGTTGAAGAAGCAATTAAAGTTCTAAAAATCGAAAGGTTAACGTTAAGAGATGTTGAAGCGATTGTGGAGGAAATAATTAAAGATAAAAGGGAACTAATAGAAGCCAGAAGAGAAAGAGCTTTTGGAGCAATCATGGGGTTAGCTATGAGTAAGTTAAGAGGAAGAGTAGATGGAAAAACTGTTGCAGAAATAGTTAAAAAGAAAATAAACGAGTATCTCAGAAACATAAGATAAACAGATGACATTTTCTTGAAAAACTTAATATTGTCTAAACTACATATTGTCCTCTGGATGATGAGTACTCCCGACACCGAATTTTATTGGTGAGGAAAAGGCATTTGTCTGACATTTTTCGTCAACTAAACGCTATCTAAGTTAAACACTAAAAATATTGAATTCGAAAAGGTAGCTAAATTTCCAACATGTGGATAAACATGGTATTCTTGCCTTATATCCCTATTAGGCTTAAGGACGTAATGGTTGAACCCGTAATTACATTACATGGGGAAGCTGAGCTTATGGATGTTGTTAAACTTATGGCAGAGAAGGATATTGGATGCATAGTTGTTGTAAATAATGATAGAAAAGTTTGCGGGATTATTTCTGAAAGAGATATAATAAAAGCATTAGGTAGTAAGAGTTTCTTAGAAAACTTGAAGGTCAAGGATGTTATGTCCAAGGATATAATGTGTATGGAAGAACATAGACCCATTGTTGAAGCTTTACGCATTATGTTAGCAAATAAGATAAGGCATTTACCAGTAGTGGATTCTGAAAACAAGCTAAGAGGAATCGTATCGCTTAGAGACATAGCTGGTAGTGTTTTTATGAGTTTAATGACTATTTTATCGTATGTTATTTCAAATAGGACATAAAATATGGTTAAAAATTACTTCATTGTTTTAAACGCTACGTCTTTGATTAAGTCTTTATTCTAGTTTAAACAACTTTATTGCTTGCGTTGGACACATAGCCTCTGATTGATTAAGACAGTCCTCTAGTTCTCCGCTTGCGTCTACTAAACCTGTATATTCCTTGCCTTCTTCTCTATATTTTTCCACTATTCTGGCTTTGCCTTCATCATCAAATTCGAAAACTTCAGGGCATATGGAAATACAGATTCCATCACCAATACATGTATCCTTATCTATACTAACTTTGTACTTTACCATTAAATACCCTCCTAAGAGACCATAGGCTTTATGCTTCATTGAGAAAGAAAGCGTGCTTATTTATAAACTTATTGAAGTAAAAAATATAGAGTAAGTACCGTAATTGCTGCTTGCATTTTTAATTAACTATGGCTATTTGTATAAGCTTCTCTTCAGCGCTTCACCAAGGATTACACCAGTGTTTACCATGGAAGCTTACTCCCTAAGAAGTCCGGGTTCTCAACGGCTTGACTTAATGTTATTCATCATAGAATGTTCCTATCGAACAATGTAAGTGCTATGCTTCCAAAACCACTAAAACATATGTCACACCAATAGTTCTTCTTAAACATCTAAATGGAATACCTAAGATCACTCTCTATAGTTAAGCTGTTTTTAATCAATTGTTCTCACGTTAGATACATTAAAACTAGGTATATTAGAACTATTGTTAATATTATTAATCCTATTAGAAATGATGAAAGCGTCAAAGAATGTTCTATAGATTTCTGTACATGCTCAAGGTATTTTGAAATATTTTTTAAGATATTTAGAGTTTTTCTTTCAATGAGTAGTAACTGCTTAACAAGGTTTTTAGTTGCTCTGACAATAGCTGGCATATGAATTTCTATATTAATGTTAGCTAATACATTAAGAACGTTCATCAATGACGCAAATATCCTTAACTGATAATGCTCATATGCTATAATTATCTTTCTAACAATAACCTTATAAGATATTTTTAGAGGGATTTTATGTATAATTACTATTTCTTTTTTATACAAGTATTGTCTAATGTCTTTATTAAGCAAATAATTTAATTTACTCAGCGAGTTCTTAATCATGTTACTTTCTCTCATAAGTTTTTGAAAACAAAGCATCCATAAATTGAATATTGGGCCTTTTAGATAGGAAGAGAGCTTATAAAGAAGCAAAGCAGTACCTGTCGCTAAAAATATTCGCTCAATAATATCTAATCTTATAGTTAGTAAGAGTAGTGAAAGTAGATTGTATTGGAATACAAACTGAGGTAAAAATATGAAGGAACAATAACCTAATGGAATCATTAGGCGCTTTGAATCACAATATAGTCCACATGTAAGAAGAAAGATATTAAAAGAAACCATTACGTTTAAGGCAAAGTTACTGCTTGTTAATAATAAGTAATATAGTAATGTTACTATAGGGAGAATAAAAGCACCGTAAAGGATTCTTAACCTATCCTTATACATAATATAGCTGAGCATAATCATTGATATTAAAAGAAGTTTTAGTTTTATCGAGACCTCCATATATAAAGTAGATTTAGAAAGTAATGCATAACTTATAATCATTAGACTTAGAAACGATATAAGAGATAGTAATCTACCAAATATGTAAGGTATTATCTCTCTCTCAACGCCTTCATTATCAAATATCATTTTTCCACTCTAAATAGTTCATATAATGGTAGTGAGATAAACAAAAGCATAGCTAATGAAACATACAGCACTGGTATTATCTCTCCAAGTAGCTTAATTTCTTCAACATATAGTGTTTCAAATATTGAGAGTGTGAAGGTTATTATTATTGAGATTAAAGCCATTAATGCAACGTAATATTTCATTGTAAGCGCTTTAAGATTAAGTTTCTTAAGATTTATAATGTCCTTACTAGTTATATGAACTTTTAGATACCTTATACTATAGAGAACTGTAAGAGAGATCTCAATAGAAATTATCAGCAATATAGCTAAGTAAATCCACGAATAGGTTAAATAGTGTGAAATTGATGTAAACAATAGGAGTTTTGCAAGGAAACCTACTGTCGGAGGCATACCTAACATTGATAAAGTTAAAAGGATTACAGCAAGAGTTTCTAGGGGAACAATTCTGCTTACGTATCCAAGCCTCTCCACTACTCTTTCATGCGTTAAAACCTCTACCAACCCTGAATCAGCAAATAAACCGGCCTTATATATTATATGAGCGAGTGCATATATCATAAGCGTGTAAACAAATATTTTATCTCCAAGAAGCATATATAAGAATAAGAGTAAAACCATGACCGCCATATGCGATGTAGTACTATAGGCTAAAATTCTTTTAATGTCATGTTGTATGGAGGCCTGTAAGCCACCATATATCGCTGTAATTGAGGCTGGTATGAGCAGTGTTAGAAATGCTGCTTCCTTATTCATATTAAACTTAGTCACTAAGTAAAGCCCATAAATACCCATCTTAACCATTAAGCCTGAAAGCAATGATGAAGCAGGAGCAGGAGCTATGGAGTGAGCATCAGGCAGCCAGAAATGAAGCGGAAAAATAGCTGCTTTAGAAAAGAAACCTATTATGACTAATGCTGTCAATATAGGTGAGTCTATACTTACAAACAAGTCATGTATAGGTATGCGTGCTGCTTTATTGAAGCCTGTTAGTGCGAGTAAAATGAAGAGAGCTACATCCGTCGGTATCATAGAAAATAGGAGATACTTTAAAGCAGAATTCATGGCCTCTCTCCTTGCACCAATGATAGAGTCATATGCTATTAAGAAGAAACCTAACAGCTCTGTTAATAGCCAAAACGTAATTAGTTCTATTAAGAATTTAGAGGAGAAGGTAAATAATATTGCAAGAGCAAAAATATCGATAAGCACAACTAAACTTGTTGTTTCATATTTAATTTTTGAATAATGAAGCGAAAAACCTGTTAAGCTTACTGAAATTAATACTCCCCCAAGGATGAGAATTGAACTCACCATGTCTACATATGGCATATTTAAGAGAAGAACAATGTAGCCAGTGGATCTTAAAGTAACGCTTAATTTGCTTTCTCTAATGGAGGGAAAATTGCCTGCTAAAACAAGTAAGCCCGAAATCGCCATGATTATTAGTCTCTCCTCAATTGGCATCACTATGCCCCTACACCATTATTAAATACTAGTTTACTAAAAATTCTTCGCGTTATATAGTTAGGTTAAGTGTTATAACTATATATCTCTTGTAATCTATCATATCATATCCCCATTGAATAACAAACTCTCTGAAATAGCCATTTAATGTTATAAGTATGCCTAAAGTTAGGGCAAGGAGCATTAATGTAACTAGAACTATTGCCGGAATAGTGGTGCTTACGGTAATAAATGAATTTCTTTTAAGTTTAAAAATTGCACCTATAGCTTTAAAGTAACCAGCAGCACAAAGCCCTGACGATACTAATACCACTATAATACCCCAAAATAATCCAGCTTTTAAAAACCCTAGTGTAAGTAAAGCTTTACTCCAGAATCCCGGTAGGAGCGGGAATATTCCAAAGAGATTAAGAGATCCTATGACGAATGCTGTATAAGCTATAATATTAGACCTTAATGTGCTTAGGCATGATAGATCTTTACCGCAACTGATGATAGCTATTCCGGCCGAGTAGAGCATGAGCATATCGCCAAGACCATTTGTTATTAAGTGAAGCATAGCTCCCGAAATACCTTCCGGAACTCCAGTTAAAACTCCCATGAAAGCTAGGCTAAGCTGAGAAATCGTACTGTAAGCAATAAGTCTTCTTATGTTAGTTTGCGTAACAACGAGCAAGGCTGAAGCGAGCGCTGAAACAGATGCTATTAGTAACGCGATGTTAAATAGAAGAGATCTAAAGTATTCAATTGATATTCCCTCTCCAAAAACTGTAAGAAAGAATCTAGAAATCCCGTATACTCCTATCATATCAGCTGTCGAAGTAAATAACGCTACGGCTGGTGTAGGTGATTCTGAATAAACATCTAATAACCAAAAGTGGTTCGGTATTATTCCTGACTTAAACAGCATGGTCCATAGTATCAGTATCATAGCTACAATTGTAGGTAACACTATATCACCATAAACTTTCCCTGAGAACGCAACAATGTACTCGGGTTCTCTCGCCTTAAGGGCTACATCAGCCATATTTAATGTTCCATACGAGGCATATATTAGGAATGAAGCGAGTAAGTAAAGAGATGTAGCGATGGACCCAGTAATAGCATATATTACTGCTGCTCTAATTGCCTTAGAACTTCCTCTATAAAAAGCTGTTAAAGCATATGAAGATATGGCTAACAGTTCTAGCGATACAAAGAAATTAAATATGTCACCTGTGTATAAGCAGCCTATAACTCCAGCTATAAGTAAGAAAGCTAAGGAGTAAAATAAGTAACGCCATTTAGGTAAAAGGATCCATATGCTATATACTATTGCCATAATTAAGGAAAATGAAACTAGCATGCTTAAAATAGCACTTACTTTATCTACTACATAAACTATTCCAAGTGGTGGTGGAAACCCTCCAAATCTATATATTATAATCCCATGCTTCATAGTTAGAAACATAGTATAGAACGTAGCTACTAATGATATAAAACCAAGTATTATAGCAATTAAATCAACAATAACTTCCTTTTTAAGAATAAGCTTAAGCAAAACAATTAAAGTAGCTGAAATTAGCAAATATATTGGTAGTAAACCTATTATTATCATGTTCTTCATCCAAAGATGTTTCTTATGGGTTTTTCCAATTTACCTACAATATACTTTTTAGCCTCATTAGGATCGCGAGTATAGGCAGTAAGCCAATGTACGTAAAGTACTTTACGAGTTCTATCCGCATGCAAAGTTAGAGTACCAGGAGTGTTTGTTATAGATGACGCTAAAAGAGCTATACCGTACGTATCCTCTAATTCAAATGGCACTCTCACTATAGCAGGATATATCCTAGGATTCTTACTTAGAATGAGTTTAGCTATTTTGATATGCGATACTATTTCAGCTTTTATAAAATAGTAAATGTAAAGAAAAATATAACTTAGCTTAATGATGTCCCTAACCTTAAGTCTCCCTTTGAAAATTGTTTTCTCAAATATTGCAACTAAGATAAAGGATGCAAGTGTTCCCGTTACGATGGTTAATGTATTAATACGGCCTGTAAAAAGGATATAGAGAAAAAGTATCAAGATAAATAATGTTAGTTTATTAATTATTTTTTTCATGTTTTCCCTCCTCCAAAGACACTCTTATATCGGTTGTTCCATAATGTCTATAGTATATCTTGACTAGGCCTATTATGAACATGTTTATTGCAAATCCAATCACTATAGCTGTTAAAACAAGAGCTTGAAGAAGAGGATCAACACTTACTTGAACAAAATACTCTAATTCAGCTGGTGTTTCCGGAATCTTTGGTAAGATAGGAGGTTTTGGATAACCTTCCTCTAATATTCTAAAACCTATAGATATTGCTATTATGTTTATCGAATCCGTAAATAAAACTAATGATATAGTTTTCTTTATTAGTGATGGTCTAGAAAAAACTCCGTACAAGGCTATACCCATATTAGTGATAAATATTGTAACGACTATTGTAAATATCGCCTGTAATATTTCACTCATATGTTTCAACCTCTTCCCACATATTTTCCACTTCCTTTCTTCTCATGGAGTAAACTATGAAGACATACGTTAACCCTGCAAATACTGTAAAAAATTCAAGTATGTTATAAAGAAAAACAGAACCTGCCAACGGTACATCTATAAACCAATGAGGCATTGATATATTAGAGTGCTCTCTTATCATATTTTGAAGAACATAAGCATTAGTTAAAGACATAAGAGAATATAAGAAAAGCGAAATAGAAATCATTAATATACCTATAAATGCTATGGTTCGCATAAGAAAGAGTTTCTGAATCCTTAACTTTAAAACATACAGTGCCTCTATTGAAAAAATAGTTATGATTAAAGCAGGTGTTACAGTAGCTACAGCTCCTGCCTGAAATCCTCCACCTGGAGTCAAATGTCCGTGTACAGCTAATGAAATGCCTACAGCTATAATTAGTGGAATAACAATTCTTGAAGGCATTTTAACTAGAAGGGAAAGACCACGATGTTTAAGCCCTCTAATTTCAACTATTCCTCTAAATAACACAGTGATGCCTATTACTGCTGAGTATAGTACAGCAGTCTCAAGAACAGTATCCAACCCTCTATAGTCCCAAATTATTGCAGAGACAACATTAAGAGCATACGAGGTTAGCTTTCCATTCCATGGATTATATGAGTATCTTAAAAAGTTTTTAGCTAAGTCTCGCACCTTATAAGGAGGTGTTATTATAATAATTCCTCCTGCATATAATGCGGAACTTATGGCTATAACCATTATGGCTAAAGATACCGCTATTACTAGATCTTTCTTTTTCATCTTTCAACTCTCTCTGTCTTTTTTAATACTATAAGAATAAGAATTGGTGTGAGCCCGCTAGATATAGGAATATAAGCTAAAGTCACATCTGGAGCCATAAGCACGTAATATATTATTGCATAACATACCCCTTGAAATGCCATAAAAATTGCAGCTACGAGCATATCTCTTTCAACTATAGCCAGATATGTAACAACAACCGATAAAAACGCAAATATTAGTAGGACAATTGCTGGTAAAAACATTTGTATTTCACCTTCTTCTTTCTTTTAAGTGTTCAACAAGATCATCATATATGAATTTTTTACGAATATTCTTACATAAATAGGCTGATCTAGCCAGTGCATGTGCTCCAGCAGGGGCTAATAGTAATATTAGAATAGTTGCTGTAAAACAAATACCTGCTAAATAGTACCCTTGAGGAATCATCCATGGAGCAAACGCAGAAACTAAAGCTACACCTAGGAGCGGTAACGCGGCTCCTCCAATAGCTGAAGCTGTAACTGCATGTATTCTATTGAAGAAACCCTTTAACCTTAAAACTCCAAGTGCTCCAACAACTTCAAAAAATGCACCGATGGTTATCATGATAAGGCCTAGGATTATTACTAGATTTTCCATGTTCATTCACCAATTTCTTTAAATTCAATATATTTAGAGACGTAAATATCAAGCGCATAGAGCCAAAGTGAAACAACGATCATACCTAAGGCTATCATAGGAATTTCCAAATATAATGCTAAGAGAGCCATAAATACTGTAAGATTATAATTTAAAGCATCAACAGCAAGAATCCTATCAAATATTGTCGGACCCCTGACTATACGAAACAAGTAAATTATGGCTGTTATAAGATAAATTACCGTGACTATCTCAACTGTAGTGGCTACAATACTTTTAAGAAATGACAAATATGTTCACCTACATATTCAATGGAAATAATCTTTAAAAAGTTCTCCTTTTATCATCTTCAATAGATTAAGATGAGAATATTAAGCGATACTTGTCTTGTACTTTATTGATAATGAAATAATATGTTATGTTGTATCTTTATTTTTGAGAAATTCTTTAATAGTGTCAATCATATATTCTAAGGCAACAACTTTACGTAAGTTTCTCATTCTATCATAGATTGTTACTTTATTCTCGGAAACTTCCTTTGGACCTACGTAAACTATTATGTTTATTCCTTTCTTAAGAGCATATCTTCGCTGTGCTTGCTCGCTTCTCCTCATGACATCTACGTGTGTGGGTATGCCATTTTCCCTTAACATACTAGCAACAGATAATGCGTAAAGATACGTCTTCTTATCATGTTTTAAAGATAAAACATAAACTTTAGCGTAAGTTTTTTCTGAGAGCTTAAATATTCCAAGTTCTAATCCTGCATCAATAACTCTTTCAACGCCTATTGACCCGCCTGTTGAAGGTATGTGTTTTCCTGTGTATATTTCGATGAGATTATCATATCTTCCTCCGCCAGCTATACTACCTATCTTAGGTTTCTCAACAACATACTCAAATATAGGTCCTGTATAATAATCTAAGCCTCTAACTAAAGATAGCTCAATAGATGTTTTGTCTTTATATTTTAAGAAATCTAGCATTTCCTTCAGATGTACTATGCCTTCATTAACTCTTTCGTTTTTACCATACATCTCCTCTATTTCATCTAGAACTTTTTCTGGGGAACCGCTTATAGATATTGTTTCAATTATTTTTTCAACTACTTTGTTGGGATAACCTGTTTTACTTAATTCCTTACGCACCCCTTCGAAGCCTATCCTATCAAGTTTATCGATTACACGGTAAGCTAAGATAGCGTTTTTTAGAGATAGCGTTTCTTCAAAAATTCCTGCCAGTATTCTTCTATCGTTAAGTTTTATTTTAAAATTCTTTAATCCTATGTTTTCAATAGCTTCAGATAATACATTGACTATTTCAGCATCTGCTTCAGGATAAGGTGAACCAACAATATCTACATCGCATTGCCAAAATTCTCTATATCTTCCTCGTTGAGGGTTTTCATGTCTCCAAACTCTTGAAATATGGTATCTTCTAAAAGGTAACGGGATTGCGTGGTGTGAAAGAAATCTAGCCAGAGGAACTGTGAGGTCGTATCTTAAGGCATACCATCTATTACTCCATGGATCTTTAAACCGGTAAAGAAGCTTGTTCTCTGCTTCTTCACCATACTTTCCCTTTAAAGTTTCCCAGTATTCTAGAGCGGGTGTTTCTATAGGATCATACCCGTATTTCTTAAATGTTTCTTCAACGATGCTTAAGACTTTCTTTCTTAAAATCATTACTTCTGGCGGGAAATCTCTAAATCCTTTAGGTATACTGTATTTAGGCATTACTTATCCTCAGATAGGGTTTAATATTCCTAGGTTTTTATAGTATTCCATATTTAGAACGATGTCATAGAGATTGTTTTTGAAAGAAAAACTTAGCGTCAGTATCCTATAAAATCTTCGGGTCTCGGCGGTTCCGGTTTTAAGCCTTTTCTTTCCCTAATTTTTCTTATTATTTCCGGTAGTAATGAGTCAGGCACCGGAGACCATTTGCTAAACTCTGTTCCCCAGAATACTTTCCCTGCTGTTGCACTTCTTAAGACAGATGCTAAGTCCATTGATTCTGCTACAGGTATTTCAGCGAAAATTCTAACTATAGGTCCTTGCTGTAGGACTGTTATTATTTTTCCTCTTCTCTGAGTTATTATTCTAGCTACATTACCCATATATTCCATAGGTGTTTTAATGTCTAGTTTCTGTATTGGTTCTAGAAGTGTTGGCTTTGATGTTAGCATTCCAGCGAATATTGCATTTCTGACTGCTGGATATATCTGCGCTGGTCCTCTATGTGCTGGGTCCTCGTGGATTATTGCATCGTGAAGTATTACTTTTAATCCTCTCACGGGTTCGTGGGCTAAAGGCCCTTCAGCCATAGCATATCTGAAACCGCCTATGATAGTGTCTTTAACTTCTCTTAAATGCTGGACTCCTCTTGTTTTATCTACGAATACGTTTATTCTTTCATCTACAGCTATTATTCCTCTAGCTTCATCAGTTTCCCATCCAGCCTGTTCTCTAAGTATTTTAGCTCTAACTCTTGGGTCTTGATCATCGGTTATTACTCCTTCCTGAATAAGTTTAACGGCTGTTTCGTCTAAAGGTTCAACTGAAATGTAGAACTTGTTGTGTTTATTAGGAGATTTTCCTTCAAATACTCTTGAGCCTGCTCTTATGCTTTCCCTGTAAACTATTATAGGTGGTGAAGGTATTACTTCTATGCCATAATTTTCCTTCATAAGCGTTAGGACTATTTCTAAGTGTAAATGACCCATACCTGATATTAGATATTCCCCTGTTTCCTCATTTATTTTAACAACTAAGTTAGGGTCTTCTATGCTCATCTTTCTTAGAATATCTATTAGTTTAGGCAAGTCTCTGCTATTCTTAGGTTCTATGGCCATTGTAACTACTGGTTCTGAAATGTATCTTAGTTTTTCAAAAGGTACCATAGCGTCTTTGAATCCTAAAGAAACTAGTGTTTCACCTGCTCTAGCTTGATCTACTCCAAGTAGTGCTACAATGTTGCCTGCCGGTATTCTTTCAGCTATTTCTCTATGAGGCCCCATGTAAAGGCTTACCTGTAAAACTCTGTTCTTTGTTCTTGCTTGGATAAGCCATACTTCATCCCCTGTTTTCACCGTTCCTGAAAATATTCTACCGGTAGCTACGAGTCCCGCATGTCGGTCGATGTTTATGTTATTTACAAAGATTACTGTAGGTCCTTCAGGATTACATTCTAACATTGCTTTACCTATTTCTGTACTTACACTTCCTCTCCATATTCTAGGTATTCTATATCTTTGGGCAATCTTCGGGTTAGGTACAAATCTAACTATCATGTCAAGTAAGGATACGTGAAGTGGAACTATTTTTGCTAGTTCCTTAACATCTTCAGGTCCCTTCTTATATGCTTCGACAACATCTGAGAATTTGATACCAACTTTAGCTGCATAAGGTACAGTGAATCCCCATCCGTCTTTAGCTGAACCTATAGCTACCATACCTTTAGCAACGTTTAGTTTCCATTTTTCTTTAAAGCCTGGTTCTCCGAAGGTTTCAATTAAGCCGTTAATTTCCTTAATTATTTGAACTATTCTTTCCTGTATTTGTTGGGGTGTTAAGCGTAGTTCCTTAATTAATCTGTCAACCTTATTTATGTAAAGTAGGGGTCTAACTCTTTCCTCCAAAGCTTGTCTTAGCACTGTTTCTGTTTGTGTCATAACACCTTCTACAGCGTCGACAACAACTAGTGCTCCGTCGAGAACTCTTAATGCGCGTGTAACTTTACCTGAGAAGTCGACATGACCTGGTGTATCTATGAGGTTAATTACGTATGGTTTGCCTTCGTACTCGTGGTAAAGGCTTATGTTAGCTGATTTAACTGTTATACCTCTTCTCTGCTCAACATCTAGGTAGTCTAGTGCAAGAGCTTCTCCCGCAACTTTAGGTGAAAGAATACCGGCTGCCATGAGTAAGTGGTCTGAGGTTGTTGTTTTACCGTGGTCTACATGCGCAATTATACCAATGTTCCTAACTTGCTCTATATTGTTCATTATCTTCAATATGTCTTCAACCATCTTGTACTTTACCATAGCTACAGCTCCTCCTTACTTTTTCTTTTTACATTATACTTTTTAGGTCACCTAAAGCTAAATTCAGTAGGGATTTATAAATCCACTGACTATTAGGTAAGCATCAGCATAGGTTTTAATAATGCTAGTGAATTTCAGACGCATTTACCTAAGCTCTTAATTATACTGAGCTCTTTATGTTCTTTAGAAAGTAGGTTGCAATATAAACCATTCGGTCTTTTTATCCTCTCTTTAATTCTAAGTATACGTGAAGGCGTAATAGCTAAGTCCACTGGTGCATCATATACTTCAAAAGGTATAGGATAGTTTAAAACCTGATGGTCGTGAGCTAAAACAATAGTATATACTTCTCTGCTTATTTTTCCTGCTTCTAAAAGAATAGCATATTCTAAATCGCTAAACCCACCTCCCTTACCTAGTCTAACTCCGTTAATTATGGAAACCGCAACGCATCCAACAACGAATAAGTCTATTTCAAGTATATTGTAAGGGTTTTTCACTATTTCACCATAATTAAATGCCCCTCTTATTGTTGAAGCAAATCTTATCTTATAAGAAGGTATACGGTTAGGATTTAAAATTAAAAATCCTTTCCTAAGCCTAGGAGTAGGCATAACAAGTATTTTTCCGTTTTTCAAAGCTAATTCCCTAAAAGGTCTAAGCGGAGAATCAGGGTCTACTTTTATTACTTCGGATTTTTCAAAAACACTAAGCTTAGTTACTTTCAAAGCAGCTACATTAGCACCTATAAAGTTAGGTATTCTTCCAACAATAGGTCTAGGGGGTAACGCTACCTTTCTTTCCTCCAGAATCTTCCAAACATATCTTCTAATATTAGCTTTTACTGATCTAGTGTTAGGCATTTACTATTCCCCTTAAAAATAGATTGGATAATATTGGAGATATAGAATAGTTAACAATGGTGTTATTGCTACTACTAGGAAAATTATATCCTTTAAACCTACTTTAACTTCGTAAAGAAATGTTCTATTTTTAACTAAACCAAATGCTCTAGATTCTAATGCTTCAGCAATCTTATCAACCCTTAAGAAAGACACTATAAATACAGGTATTAATAGGGCTAAAAACTTCTTAACTCTCTTTAAAAAACTACCTTTCTCCATTTCTAAGCCACGAGCTCTTTGAGCATCATAAACTGTTAGAAAATCCTTTGCAACCGTAGGTATAAATCTTACAGACAAGGTGAGTGTAAAGGCTATATGGTAGGGTACCTTAAGTTTACAAAGCGATTGTGCAAGGTCATCTAGCTGGGTTGTTGTAAAGAAAAGGGAAAACGAATATATGAGCATAAAGAACCTAAAAATGGCTATAAGTGATTGAAAAGCAACGTTTAAATTAACTATTTGAGGAAAAGCATTCACAACATATATTATAATGTAAAACATAATGAGCATTTTTGAAATAGTCCTTATAGACCTTAAAATTCTCCTAACATCAGCACCAATAACTGTGAAAGCAATCAAATAAGCCATGATAAATAGTTGAAGTATAAGATTTGTAGTTAGAGCAATGGCTATAAGTGTTACTATCAACTGCACCATTTTTACTCTAGGATCAATATTGTAAAGTAGCTTAGCTTTCTTTCTAAAAACAAATATCTCATATACGGATGATACTAAACTTAGCACCTTCCACCATCTCCTCTAAGAATACCTAGTACAGCAATTAGTAGTTCGTCTTCTGTAAGAGGTTTATGTTTAAGTAAAAACGGTATTTCAGAATATTTAACTAGCCTAGGTATTTGAGGTAATATTAAACTTGCTTTAGTTAAAATTTCTTCGTTATAAAGTATTTCTCTAGGAGCCCCATCAGCTATAATTCTTCCTTCGCTCATAACAATTAACCTATTAAATTCCTCAACAACAAAGTCTATGTCATGAGTTACTAGAATTATTGTCTTCCCCTGGGATGAAAGCAGCTTTATGTATTCTCTAATTTTCTCTTTATGAAACCTATCCTGTCCAACAGTGGGTTCATCGAAGACTATTATATCGGGGTCGTATGCTAAAATAGATGCCATAGCTAGTCTTCGCATTTCGCCGCTGCTAAGTGTGAAAGGCGATCTATCAGCATAATCGTATAAATCAAAAAGCCTTAAAACCTTAGTGACTCTATGTCTTATAGTTTCTTCGGGGAAACCGAAGTTTTTTAAAGCAAAAGCTACTTCATCCCATACTTTTTCAGAGAAGAATTGATGATAGGGGTTTTGAAAAACAATACCTATTCTGCGCGCTAAAGTTGCGACAGTGGTTTTCCTAGTATCAACACCAAAGACCCTGACAACACCTTTCGTTGGTTTAAGTAGTCCATTGAAGTGCTTTATGAGTGTGGATTTTCCTGCACCATTGGGTCCAACGATTGCTACTTTTTCTCCTAAACGTATTTCTAAATTAATACCCTTTAATGCGACTACACCATTAGGGTAAATGTACCATAAGTTTCTTACCTCAATAGCTTCCTCCATAACCTAAAACCTCCTTAAGTGTTTCTGCGGCTTCTTTGTCGCTTATAGGGTATCGGCTTATTTTTGCTAAATTGCTTATTCTTTTGAAAAATCTTATATACCTTGGAACATCCACTCCACATTCTTCAGCAATGTTAGATGGTAAAATATTTCTTGGTTCACCTTTAACAACTATTCTCCCGTCATTTAGAATTATTATTTTATTTGCATATTTAGCTACTAAATCTAATCTATGTTCTACAACAACTACAGTATATCCTCTTTTATTCAGTTCATGTACCAGTTCTAGGAATTTTAAAGCGCTTAAAGGGTCCATGTGCGCTGTTGGTTCATCAAAAACCAATACCTCAGGCATCATGGCTATTATTGAAGCTACTATTACTTTTTGCTGCTCTCCTACAGAGAGTTCTAAAGGTATTCTTTCTCTTAAATGAACGATGTTTAAGTCTTTAAGAACCTTCTCTATTCTTTCTCTAATGACTTTCCTAGGTAAGCCTAAGTTTTCTAGGCCAAATGCTATTTCCCGTTCAACAGAAAGGGTTAAGATTTGATTCTCTGGATCTTGAAAAACTATACCTACGGTTTTTGAAAGCTCTGCAACACTGCAGTACCTTGTATCCTTACCTTTAACAAGAACTTTTCCTTCAAACCTACCGCCGAAGAGGTGGGGTATTAAACCATTAAATGTTCTCACAAGCGTTGATTTACCACTACCACTAGGCCCCGTTATTAATAGAAAGTCTCCTTTCTCAACATTTAGACTAATATTGGCTAAAGCGGGTTTCGAAGACCCTGGATAATAGTATGTTAGATTGTCAACATCAATAATAGGCATATATTTTATAACCTCCCTTACTTGGCTAAGGTTTTAAAGCTGTTAGTTTTAACCCTTTAGTTCTAAATATCTCTGAAAGTATCTCTACAATCAATCCTTTAACATAGTCTATAGGAATATTTTTACCTTCAGCTCCAGCCGCTACATCGTGTCCTCCACCGGTACCTCCCATAGCTTTACCCAACTTCACCATAACGTCTTTACCTAAATGTACTCCTAGTTGCTTAGTGAAACTATGTTTTGCTCTAGCTGAAACCCTTATAGCCTTATTTTCAGAGATTACAAATGCTACATCGGCTCCTAAATCCAATAGTGCTCGTGCAGCACTTGCTTCATAAGCTCCAACATTGGTTATTGCTATCAAGTATTCTCCAGCCCTATAGAGATCCATTCTCATAGATGCTTTTAGCCTAGCCACCTTCTCTGGAATATCCATCGGTATTTTAATAATGCTTGCTAAGCTTCTATATTCTTTAGCAATTTCCAGCAATTCGGATGCCACTTTAAACGTTAATGGTCTAGCTATGCTGAACTGCCTGGTATCGTAAAGTATAGCTATTAGTAGAAGTGATGCAATATTTTTAGTTATTTTAACATTACATTCCTTGAACAGAAGATAGATAAGTTCTGCTGTTGATTTAGCTTCGGGGTCTACGTAAAGTAGTGCCTTTTTTAGAAAAAACTCATGGGTAAAATGGTGGTCTATAAGAACTATTTTTACGTTCTCTCTCGAGATAAGCTTTACATATTCGCCAAGTTGTTCTGGAGAACCAGTATCTACAATGAATACTAAATCGTAGTTTTCTTTCTTAACGCCTTTGCTTAAATAGTTTATCTTTAAAGAATAATTTTTAATTGCTCTCTTAGTAATAGCGCTTATGCTTTCAGGAAAATATAGATCAGCTTCTTTTCCACATAGAATGGTTATAAGTCTTGAAAGTGCATAAGCTGAGAAGAATGCATCCGGGTCAGCATTCTTATGGGTAACTATAGCTATAGACTTTGCAGCACATATTATATCGCATATCTCCTTATTTTTTAACATACATCATCAACCTTTCTTCAATAACTTTTGCAGCATTTCTTATAGCATTGTCTATTATGTTATCATACTCCATTTCTAAGAATTTTGGCGCTGAAAAAGCAACATCTATGGTGAACGTTATTTTATCGTTTTTGTCAACAATTATTGTTATGTTTAAATCGCTAACAAGTTTGTCACCTACCTCCTTAACTATGTATTGTCTTATAATCTCTTCTGCATCGAAAATTATCTCCGATAACACATTCTCATCTATTTTCTCTAAATCCAAGTTTAAACTGATAATACTGCTTTCCTTTTTATCCACAAACAAACACCATAATCACTTAAAGACTTTACTTTAGCTGCCGCCCCTATATGTTCTCATAAGCTCTTCAGTTACCTTCTTTCTTAAATCTTCAAACTGCTTCTGTAAGAAACTTTCCTGCTTCTCTAACGTTCTCATTCTCAACTCCAAAATCTCCTTCTTTTCAGTAAGCTCCTTCATTAGATCATCTTTATTTGTTTTTACAAGTATATGACCTATGCTCTTATAGAGCTCTGTATCATCAGACATTTTAGTTAGCTCACTTAATACTCTTTCAACTTCCCTAAGTTCCGATTCAACACTTTGCTTTTGCGCTAAAACTATTCTTAACTGTTCTTGCAGCTGCTGAAGCTGTGCAATTCTGGTCTGTAGTTCAGGAGGTATTTTTTCTGCCATACGTTTCCACTTCCCTAACATATTTAACTGTCTTCACTATACTTGAAAGCCACGATAAATAAGAATTTAACGCTGCCCTTAAGCTTGAAGAGGTATCCGCTTCAACAGTTAACCTAATTTCCTTACCGTCTCTAATAATAAATGCTCTAGTTCTTTCTGAAGGCATATTCCTGGCTTCTGGTAGTATAGCTTCATAAACTGTTTTTGCTTCTTCCCCGCTATCAAGTTCTAAAGTTATAAGTGCTTTATAGCTCATAGAGAACAACCTAAAGTTTCTTCATTCTTAGCTTCAAAATAGGGCCTACTATTTTATTTATTGAAGGATTAATGAATAATAGGAGAACGGTATTACCCCGCGGTTTTAAAGAGATTATAACATCGAAGCCTGTTTTCATCTTTTCATTATAAAGTATTTTAGCATTAAACCCTATAGCTATTTTTTCAGCTAACTCAGCTAATTTGTCCTCAAAACATTCTACAGCAATGCTTTCAGGGTTATAAACTCTAGAAACGCCAGTTAACTCTCTCCATAACGCTATACCGGCTATTTCTAATGTTACATATTCTTTTAGCTTCTTATCTTCTATAGAATATATTTTCAATGCTGATGGGTTACCTTTTTTCTCATATATGATAATTGCTCTATTTGCTCTAATAGATAAGGCATCGATAAGCAGGTCTGTAAGTGTTTTCTTACCTCTATTTAACTTTATAGAATTTGGAAGAACGGAAGAAAGTTCTTTAGCAAAAGTTCTGGTTCTGGGAGAGGGTTTATGAGAAGTGGTGATTATTATTTTCTTCTTATTCATTGCCTACTCTTTCCTAGTAATCATGGGTGGGAAGAACTTGTTAATTCCTGTTCTAGGTATATAAGCTCCTCCAGCAAAAACTGCTCCACATTTTCTACATTTCCATATTCCAACACTTACCCTGAAAATCTTACCTTTAACACCACAGAAGGGACAGGTATGTGGTGCGTATCTTTTCTCTAAAATTTCTTTAACCCTCTTTCTTAAAGTAGAACCGTATCTTGCACCGTAACGTCCGGCTATGCCTATAACCTTAGTTTTACCCATTATACTAACCTCTTAGCTGCTCTGTTAGTCTAGAAAGTGTAAAGAGTTTTAGTTTAAAAAATTTATTGTTCTTCTATCTTTTTTAGCGCTTCATTTATCTTACTGAAAAGTGTTTTAGATGCTTTCTTAGCTAACTTAACTGCCTCAATAACTTCCTCTGTAGTGAATGTTCCTGAACCCATTTTCTGCATTCCAGCTATTTTACCATCTTCAGATAACGAAACTGCTAGTCTACAGTCAAGCACTTGTTCTTCATCTATATTGGGATCTACTATGAACTTATCATTTACTTTTCCTACACTAATGGTAACCACTTTGTTCATTATAGGTAATGGTTCTCTTACCTCCTTATCTAACTCTACTATTCTACCGTTTTCTTTAACTACTGCTTTAGGTATTCTTGCCGATAAAAGAGTTGTGATAGCTGCTAACATTGAAGCGTCTAAAAGATTGCCATCATGGTCGAAGACGTATATGTCGAGCCATAGAATATACACTTTTTCTCCAGGCACTACTGCCAGCTTTTCTAGATCTATTACGTGTAGTTCTCTAATACTTCTATCAATAACTCTTGCGAGTTCTATAGCATTTTCATCTGGCGGTCCAGGTTCAAATGTTGGCGATGCGAAAGGTACGAACTCTGCATTTACTGTTATAACGCCGCTGTTAGGCATGTCAGGATATGGTGTTCCAATACCTACCTTAAGACCCGCTATAACAAGTGTTCCTCCTATCTTAGCGTATGCTGATCCTTCAGCTTTAGAAATGTAGTTCGGTATTACAGTTATTTCTCTATACTCATCTAATTTTCTCCCGTCAACTCTTAGACCTTTCTTTATAAGGGAAACTATTGAAGATCTTTTCAACTTAGAAACTATTCTTTGATTCGAAGGTGTCATACTCAAAACATTTACACCTCTTCAACCTTTACTTCAACATACTTTTTCATTAAAGCCTGTTTTTCAAACTCGTAAAGCTGCGCTATACCTTTCTGCGCTAGTTTTAATGCTTCATAGAATTCTTCCTCCGATAATACTCCGTTAAGCTGTAATAGAACTATTTCACCCAAACTAGGCATCATAGCTATTGGCATGTCCGCTTCTCCATATTCGTCCTCTACCTGGTTTATGTCTAGAACAAGTGTTCCATCAACCTTGCCTATGGCAACTGCAGCTATGAGATCCTTCATAGGTATTCCAGCATCAGCTAATGCTAATGATGCAGCCATAAGTCCTGCTGTTCTTGTTCCAGCATCTGCCTGTATTACTTCTATGAAAACATCTATTGTTGTTCTAGGGTAAAGTTCTACAAAAATAACAGACTCTAATGCTTCCCTAATAACTTTTGAGAGTTCTATTTCTCTCCTAGTTGGTGCTGGGGATTTTCTTTCATCGGTAGAGTATGGTACCATATGGTATCTTGTTCTTAAAATAGCTCTGTCAGGTAATGTTAAATGTTTAGGATGTACTTCTCTTGGACCGTAAACTGCGGCTAAAACTCTGGTATTTCCTTGTTCAACATATGCTGAACCATCAGCGTTTTTTAAAACACTAACCTCCATTTTCACAGGTCTTAGTTGATCAGGTTTTCTTCCATCTATTCTTAAACCGTTTTCATCAACTAACTTTACTTTCTCATGCTTCATTTTGCAAGACCTCTTTTCTTTAATTCTTCTCGAATAAAGGCCTTTACACGATCAGTTAAACCGGAAATATGCGTTTCACGCTCAATTTTCTTAATAGCTAGTATAGCTACTTCTTCATGTGTAGGTGTTGGACCTATAATCCAAATTCTACCATTCAAACCTATGGTTATTTGACATTTAGTTTCATCTTTAACCATATTTATCATAGAACCTTTCCTACCTATAACCCTTGGCACTCTTGAAGGTATAATTTCAACAATTACACCTTTAGTTATTTTACCTAAACCTTTGCCTTTAACTGTTAATACAGGGCTTCTTGTACGGTCAAACTGAATAATTTTAGCTAAAACCAGATCCCCTATGTCCAAATGTTTTCTTAAATTATCTTTAAGCGGATTAAATGGCTTACTTAGAACATCGCTTGCATGCAATATCGCTAAATATGGTGACCTAATATCTACAGTCCACGAAGTTAACCCTGTATCTATAATCATGCCCACAACTATGTCATCTATTTTGGGAAAATAGAATCCTTCAAGAGCTATAACCGATAATCTTTTCCCATTCTGAACATCAGTTAAACCTATAACTGATGAATAATATTTATCCCCTATTCTATATATTGTGTGCTGAGCTTTCACCTCAACATCTTTACCTTCAGCTAATAGTTGTCCCGGTAACACTATTTGACGATGCTGAACAAGTATAGGCATTATTTTTTCACCACTTAGTTTCAACTATTTTGACGATAGCTGTACCTTTAGATATAGAGTTTACTCTATCTATAAGTGTTTGCTGCATTCCAGCAGGTATTTCTAGTTCCATAAACAGACTACCATCACTTAACCATGTAACCCTCTTGACTTCGCCTAAACCAGCTAAAACACCATAAGCTCTAGAAGAGTATGGCGGTGGAACTTTAACTCTAACCGTTGATTTAGCTATTTTTATTGGGAGAACCCTGCTAAGTTTCTTAATTATTTCAAGAGCTTGAGACTCTGTATCCTTGAAGGGATCTATACCTACTCTTACCTGTTCTAATGCTAACTCTATTCGCCTTGGCGGATGAGGTAATTTAGTTCTAGGGTCTATACAGTTTCTAGCTATAAAGTCTATTATTTTCCTCTTTTTAGCTTCAATAAGCTGTCTTCTCTGCTCGGTTGTGAGCTGGAGTTCTCCTTTCCTCAAAATCTCTTCGGCAACTTTATAGATGTCCGTTGTTCCAAAGATCTTTTTAACAGCTTCTTCTGAAGCCTTCAGCCCTTTCCTAGCGTCCTTATATATGAAATCCCCCACGAGAACTTCTCTGATATCTACTTTACCATCACTTTTAAATTCAAAAGCAAGCCTAGGTTTCACTAGAATCTCAAACCTATGGCCATGAGATTCATATCTTGCAATAACATACTCTGTTTTTCTCGTACCCAAATCTCTCAACCTACTACTTAGTATTATATTTACTTTAGGATGCTATCCAGGTTTTACATTTAAATTTAGCCTTTAACTTTAGATATAAATTCCGAAACTTCTTTTATAGACAGTTTCTTGAAAACATGTTTTTCCGCATCAACATAGCCTATCTCTATGAATTCAGGACCTAGTTCTTCTTTTGAAGCTTCCATAAGTGTTTTAATAGCTAGCACAATAAGCTCATCTAGTGCTAAGTCTTCCTTGTAGTGTTTTTCAAGGTACTCATTAGCTGCCTGACCTTCTGCTCCAATGGCAACAGCAAAGTAGCTCATATATTGGCCACTAGGCTCAGTCATGAACAGTCTAGGCCCTAGATCGTCAACACCGCCTATAATTAAAGCTACTCCAAAGGGCCTAACGCCAGCATGTTGGGTATAGCTTTGCTTGACATCACATATTCTTCTAGTTAAGAGCTCAACACTTATTTTTTCATCGTAAAGCAGTTTATGCTGAATAGCTCTAAGCCTAGCATAGTCGACTAAAATTCTGCCATCTGAAGCAAATCCCGCAAAGGTCATTCCAATATGGTCATCTACTTTGAAAACCTTTTCGATGCCTGAAAAGTCCATTAAAGGTAAGACTTTCTTCTTAATTGCAGCTAAAACAATGCCATGTTTAGATCTAATACCTAAAGTTGTCCAACCTCTTCTAACAGCTTCAAAAGCGTATTCAACCTGGTATAGCTTACCGTCAGGGGAAAATACGGTTATTGCTCTATCGTAACCCATTGTTGATGGAGGAAACATTTTCTGCGCTCCTCATACATACTCTTAGACTCTACATCTAAAGTCTATAAGGGTCTAAATATACCTTACCTCGGTATGTTAGCATTAAACTTTGGGGTAAGTAAACATTAATGTCAGCTGGTAGTCCCTTAATCATTTATTATTTCATTACTTAACCGGGGAATTCATCATCCATACAACTGGTATTTAAATAATGAAGTTTAAACTTATTGTCGATAAAACTAGGTACTATTTGTCTAAACAACCTATCCTATCAAGTGTCGTCGATACAATTCGTTCAAAAACGTTCTTTGGAACGTAGCCTACTATTCTATCATACTCGCTACCATTGACTATAACAATAGTTGTTGGAACACCTAACACGCTATATTCGCGAACGCTTTCTGGAACATCAAAAACGTTTATTCTTACAAAAGCAGCTTTACTATGATATTTCTTAGCAATACTGTGAAATACGTGTTTAAACATTTCACAATGAGGACATATAGGGGAGTAAAAGTTTATGAAGACGGCTCTACATATTTCTAAAATTCTCGCAAGCTCTTTTCTGTTAGCTATTTTATAGCCAATTTCAACGTGAGATTTGCAACATTTCATTTCCTTATGTTTCTCCTGAACTATTCTTAAAGCTAACCTATTAAGTAATGCTTTTACTTCTTCATCAACCATGTTATGCATAATAACACACTCAACGTTTCAAAACGATTTCTCTTAAGAAAAATACCTTTCGCAAACATATAAAAACTTAGGTTGATAATTAAAAATTAATCGAAGTACGTCTCAAACATGGAAAACGGTTCAGTTCGTCGCGAGTTCTTCACTTATCCGACATGGAGCGGCTTCATCATCCCTGCTTATCCTAATCTATACTCAGTGTTTTAACTATTTCCCTCGCTTTACGTAATGTACCTGTGGTTTTAAGAGGAATTATGTTTATCTTATCCTTTGTTTTAACTGAAGCCATGGCTAAAGCAAAAAGTACTGCGTCCTTATATGAATGTACACATCTTAAAATACCTTTCATATTGTTTTCATCATAGCTTATTAGCTTAGCATTTATATTTCCAGAACCTATAAGCCCAAATGTTTCCTTAATTAATCCATCTATGATGGATTTAACTTCGTCTCTACTTAGCGTTTTCTCGGAAACTACTTGAAATATTATATATCTTTTCCTAGGTTTTCTTAAAGCTTCTTTAAGCTTTACTTTCTCACCTTTAACTTTTAGTAAAATTTTATTTGTCAAAATGACCATTTTAAATAGTTTAAACAGGGTAAATGTAAGAATAACCACTATAAGACCTAGAATTGTTAAGGTTGCGAAAACAGGTAATTCTATAGCGTTGAATATGAAGAGTGAAGTAGTAGCCATTATAAATGTTAACTCTACAATCAACAATGCTATAAATAAGCTTAAAACGCTCATTGAATTCACCTTAAGCTTGCACTATGTCAACACCTGTTTCTACATGTTTCTTTGATAACCTATGAATATTCCTTTTAATAATGCTAAGTGGAATAGTAGATGCTGCTAACTTAGCATAAGGATAAGGTATTCCCAGAACAGTTAGCAGAGACACTAACTGGTATGGTGTCTTAATGTTGCTAAGTGATGATGATCCTGAAGAAACAATTATAGGTATATTACTTCTTATTGCTAAGCTTAACGTTCTACGTAAGTTAAAGATTAATCCCTTATAGTTGCTTGGGCCCCATAAACTGTTGAACTGTATTTCTAAGGCGGTCTCAGTGTTTTTCATAAGTCTCATTTGGGATTTGTCGAAAAACCTGCTTAAGTTCTTATTTTCATAAACTATGACATCTACTCTCCTATCTCTACCAGTAAATCTGAGAGAATCTACGGTTAGAGGTTTAGCGGAGATTACATGAAAATTGTATCTAATTTTTCTTAAACAGTTTTTAAGCCATGAAATACTTGAGCCCATAAGATGTGCTCGGAGAAACACGTTTTCTAAGTTATATTTTTTTATGATGCTTTTGACTTCATGAGCTTTACTGACTATATTCTTTAAATCATCTTCTTCTTTTAATGTTAAGGAAATAACGATGGTGTTAAACCCTATCTTAAATGCATGGTTTATTGTTCTAAGCGTTTCTTCAACGTTCCTGAAATATATGCAGAAATCGACAGGTCCTTGTAGTTTCATATCATATCATTCCAATATTTTCTAAGTATTCTTCAATTGATTTACTTTTACCTCTTACACCTTTAAATGTTACTATGGCTCTTACTATGTCGTCACTATCCTCTAAAACCATGTTTCCAAGATAAGCTTCTTGTTTTGAAAATCTAAGGTAGAGTTTCGAAGCTTCTGTTCTTAAGTCAAGTGATGTTTTCAGTATTCTCTTATCTATGTTGCTCATTTTACTAGCTATATGTTTTAATGTTTCCTCAGCATCTTTGTTCTTCATGTAAAGCACAATTCTAGTAATAGGGTTACCATAGTGTCCACGAAGTACACTTTGAGTAAATTCGACTTTGCTTCTCAGTTTTTCAGGTATAAGATTTAGCATAGCCTGTTTTACTTTAGAAACATCTTCTGTAGCATGGCAGTTAGCTATAAGCTCTAAGCTTTTAACCTTCACAGGCACAAGTACTCTCCTCTTCTAAGAGTAAAAATTGTAGCTTAAAGGTTAAAAGGTGACCGGATAATTGTAGGAAACATGGAATACATGTGTTAGAATTTAGAAAGATTACTCTTCGGGTTTAATAACTCTAGCTCCTCTTGAAGCTTCATGTCTCTTCTTAAGTTTTCTTTCTTTCTGCTTCTTCTTCCACTTATGTTTATGTGTTTCTTTAAGTCCTCGGCTTCTAAGTAGTCCTCTCATTTTCCTACCAGCAGCTGTTTTTCCACGGAAAACTCTGCCTCTTTGAGATGGCTGACATATCCAGTTAATTTCGGGATCATTCTTTATGGCTGGATGGTTAGGGTCTACAAGTATTACTTCATACCATTTATACTTACCATCTTCAGCAATATAGTAGCTGTTAAGAACCTCCAGGTTAGGGTATTTTCTAGCTGCCCTTTCTTCGGCTATTAATCTAAGACTTTTTGCTGGTGCAAATCCGTAAACGCCCATTCTTTTAGGTCTCCTACCTGCTCTTGGTCTTGGCTTTCTACGTCCACCTTTCCTAACTCTTACACGAACAATAACGAAGCCTTGTTTAGCCTTATACCCTAGGGCCCTTGCCCTATTAAGCCTGGTTGGCTTATTTACTCTAACAACTGAAGGACCCCTACGCCATTTGATTAACCTTTCCTTCATTAGCTTCTTAAGTTCTTCAGTAGATTTCTTCCATAGTTCCTTGAGGTACTTGTACATGGCCCTACACCGATATTGATTCACATTGAGAATGTTTGTAGAAGCTTATAAATTTATATGATTTCTAAGAGAAACTATATTCACAACATAGTTAAAGTAGAGAACTTATAAAGCTTTATGATTACGTTACCATGTAAACTAGGCTTCAACATTATTTAATAAAGTATATTAATTGCGAGTGGGTAACGTAGTTTAATGGAAGCTTATTGTTGGAGTTGATGGTATGCCATTACTCGTAGGGGTAATTGGGAAAACAAATGTAGGTAAGTCAACATTCTTTACTGCAGCAACTATGGTTTCTGCAAATATAGCTAATTACCCTTTTACAACAATTAAACCAAACATTGGAGTAGGCTATGTTAGAAAGAAATGTGTATGTAGAGAGTTTAATGTTAAAGATAATCCTCAAAACTCAATATGCATAGAGGGAATAAGGTTTATACCAGTAACTTTAATGGATGTTGCAGGGCTAATACCTGGAGCACATAAAGGCAGAGGTTTAGGTAACAAGTTTCTAGATGATTTACGTAAAGCAGATGTACTACTACACATAGTTGATGCTTCAGGCTCAACAGATGCCGAAGGAAGACCTGTACCTCCAGGAACATATAATCCTATTGAAGAAGTTATTCAAATACAGAATGAAGTAGATATTTGGCTTTTCCAAATACTTCAAAAAGATTGGAGAAAACTTGTTCACAAAGCAGAATCCGAAGGCAAGTTTGAAGAAATTCTTGCCGAAAGGCTTTCAGGCTTATCAATAACTAAAACTCACGTAGTTGAAGCTTTAAGAAAATCTAGGTTAGAAACAGCAAAACCATCCTCCTGGAGAAACGAGGAACTCTTACTCTTCGTTAAAAAACTTAGAGAAATAGCTAAACCAACAATAATAGTGGCTAATAAAGCAGATCTATCTATAGCAGAAGATTTCATAAAAGAAATGAGGAAAGAGCTAAAAGATCAAATAGTTGTTCCCACATCAGCATTAGCAGAGCTTGTTTTAAGAAGAGCAGTTAACAAAGGAGTGATAAGATATACTCCAGGAGATCCCGATTTCAAAATACTGGATTATTCAAAACTTACCACTAAAGAGAGAAAAGGACTGGAATACATTAGAGAGAAAGTTTTGAAGAAATGGGGTTCAACAGGTGTTCAGCAAGCAATAAACAAGGCCGTCTTGGAAAAACTTGACATGATAACTGTTTACCCTGTAGAAGACCCTATAAAGCTAACGGATCATAAAGGAAACATTCTCCCCGATGTTTACCTTGTGAAAAAAGGTACAACAGCTAGAGAGTTAGCTTATAAAATACATACCGATCTTGGTAAAACATTTCTTTATGCCATAGATGCACGTACTAAGAGAAGACTCGGAGAGAACTACATACTAAAAGACAACGATGTAATATCGATAGTAGCTGCTAAAGGAAGATAGGGAAAAATACTTTAGCACTCTGTTTTCTTTAGTTAAATTTAAATTGTAGGAAATACACTTCTGTTTTCTGAACATTTCGAACAGACAAAACATTAGAGGTTAATGAAATGCTAAGTTTAGCCAAGTTACTCCAACTAACAGGCTTATCTGCAACAGCAGCTCTCGTATTGGCTATTTTAATTATCGAGGAAAGACCATTATCCCTAAAAGAACTTTCCGAGAAAACAGGGTATGCTAAAGGACATTTATCTTCTATTCTTCAATTTCTCGAAAGCAGAAAATTAATAGAGAAAGCGTATGAGAAGCGTAGAAAACTCCTAGTTAAAGTTAAAAAGAAAGCAATTAGCAATTTGCTTAAAGAACACTTGTCTATGCTAAGTGAGATTATTCAAGAAACTATTAAAGAAATTAGGAAGGATGTTCTCGTAACTGAGCTTAAACCTTTCGAAGTAGAACTTATGAAGATGCTTAAGGTCCTAAGGTAGATCCTTATGAGCATATTAGAGGATAGAGCATTCCATGTAGTGTTAGTGTCGAAGGGAAATCTGGATAGCAAAAAGGTGTTAGACAAACTATCCAGTTATTCCGCCTTAGGATTTAGAAAGTTTATAATCCATGTTCTAACGAACGATGAAAGACCATTATACCTTGAAAAACTAAGAAACATAGTATTCGAAAACATTGCTTATACCCTTATAATAAAATATCATAAATTGTCCCGTGGAGGTCTAAATGAACTTCTCAATAGGCTAGAAAATAATCCTTATGAGGTTATCGAAGCATAGTATTGGTGAAGACCATGAGCAAATATGAAATAGTACTAACTACCGATAGAACTATGATGAGCAACCATCATGGTAGGGAGTTCCTAGGTTTCTTGGCTACTGGACCTGCCTTAGGCTTACCTGAAAAACTGTGGTTATGGCTTGCTGCACCCAAAGTTAGGGTTGATGAAGAGGGTAAACCCGTTGAAGCACCTTATGGCATGAGGAAAGTTGAGGCTAAACTCATTGAGGCAGGGTTTGAAGCTGCAATAATAGATCCCGATTACATCCATAAACACTTAGATTCTATAAAAATACTTATGCTAGGTCATCATGACTATTTTGCCTACGGTCCACCCAGTAGCGAATGGTGGATGATCACGGGAAAGGAACCTATTAATAGAATTTCATTTAGGAAGCTCATGGAAAGTCCTGCAGTTAAAAAAGCTAAGGAAAAGGGCGTTAAGATTATAGCTGGAGGCCCCGGCGCTTGGCAATGGCTTTGGGAATTAGAGTATTGGAGAAAATGGGGTATTGACCTTGTTATTGACGGTGAGGTGGAGAAGGTCATAGTTGAGATTGTTGAGAAAGCACTAGCTAACGAGCCTTTACCAGACTACATCTATGTCGGACCATATGATAGCCCAAGTATTGAAGAGATTCCCGTAATTAAGAGTGCAAGCGTTAATGGCCTAGTCGAAATCATGAGAGGTTGCCCTAGGGGATGCCGTTTCTGCCCTGTAACCCTTAGACCTCTGAAGTTCATCCCACCAGACATTATTGCTAAGGAAATTAAGGTTAACTTAAAAGCTGGGATCAAAGGAGTTCTCTTCCATAGTGAAGACGTTTTATTGTATGGTGCTGAAGGAGTAGAGCCTAATCCTGAAGCATTAGTTAAGCTTCATAACCTTGCAAGGGAGCTTGCAGGAGAGGGGCCTATAGGATGGTCTCATCTAACGCTTTCGACAGTAAAATATGCCGAGGAAAAATATGGTTTAATAAGTAAGCTTATGAAAGACATAATTTTAGTAGGTAACCAGGAGTTTATGGGTGTACAAGTGGGTATTGAAACAGGTTCACCTAGATTAGCCAAAATAGTAATGCCTGGAAAAGCTGCACCATACCCTCCCGGAAAATGGCCTGAAATAGTTGAAGACGCTTTCGCAATAATGCATGAAAACCACATAGTACCTGCAGCAACAATAATCTTAGGTATTCCAGGAGAGACAAGAGATGACGTTGTTAAAACAGCTGAGCTCATAGATAAACTTAAACCCTATAGAAGTCTAATAGTTCCAATGTTCTTCGTACCTATGGGTGCGCTTAGACATAGAGACTGGTTTAGAAAGAAACATGTTAAGCCGGAACATGTAGACGTGCTATTGAAAACACTAAATCATAGCATATACTGGGCCGAGGAAATGATGAGCAAGTTCTACTTAAAAGAACCAAGTAAGTTCCCGGTGAAACTACTGATAAAGCTATTCATAAGGTATGTGAGATATAGAGTGGAAAAGCTTAAACCGCAATTGGAAGAGTGGCTTAAAGGATAGTTTGCCAGAATATAAATTAAAATAGCCTAACATTCTAAAACACTCCTAGGTGAACAAAGCAATGGCATTTGACGACGAAGATATCTTTAGGAAGTTAATTAGGAGATTTCTAAAAGACGTTGAAGAGATAGAGAGACTTTTCGAAAAAGGGCTGGAGGAATTTTCTAGTGAAAAGCATAAAGGAGAATACTTTTATGGATTCTCAGTAACTGTAGGTCCGGATGGTAAACCAGTTATAAGAGAGTTTGGTAGCAGACCTGGACGTAAACATATTATAGGAATTGAACATGAGAGTCAGGAAAGACGCCCTAAGATAAGGGAGGTTTCTGAGGAGTATTCTGATATAGATATTTTCGAAAATGAAAATGAAATAACAATTGTCGCCGAAATTAAAGGAGTGGATAAGAAAAATATAGATGTCAAAATCCTTAAGGACAGGGAAACTCTTGTAATAAGGGCTCCAGAGTATTTTAGAGAAATAAAACTACCTTCAAGAGTAAATCCCTCTAGAGCTAAAGCCCGTTATAAGCATGGAGTCTTAGAAATAGTTTTGGAAAAAGAATAGGTAGAGGTTTGAAAAGTGGTTGCGCCTCTATGTAGTATTTGCCGTAAAAACCAAGCTATGTATGTTTGCCAAAACTGCGGTAGAGTGATTTGTAGCAATTGTTTTGAACCCTCAGTATGGCTGTGCGTAGATTGTTTAAGGAGAAAAGCTAATATAGGTCCTCAGTTAGCTGTCCCAGAAATACCATTACTAATTAAACCACTGTGGATAGGTATTATTCTTACATTTGCTGGTTTTGCTTTGATGATGTTAGCTACATTAACTGTAGGGTTAGCTAGTGAAGAAGCATATATTATACTACCTGGGCTAATAATTCCTTTATCAAGTGAAGTAGCTTTTGCGGTCATAACATGCTTTTTCATTATCGTAATTGCTATCATGGTTTTATTTATACTTAAATTCATGAAATAACGTTAAACATTTTTAGCTTAATGTTGTGTGATCCAGTGTGGTATGCTACCTTGAATCTCTAGGTTATCGGTCTTGCGGTAACGTTGTTACAGTGGATAATACTTTTACGAGACCGTGTAGTGCTGGATTAAGGAAAGTGAGAGGGAATGTTGAAAGACTTATCTACGATATTATCTTAAGCAGACCTGAAGATTACCTCTCAATATATCAGTCGTGCTGTAATCATAACTGCTTAAAATGTCATAGTTGGTATTTTTCACAGTATGCTAAAGGTAAATGGATGAAACCTGAAGATATTCTTAAAGAGGTATTGAAGTATAGGGAAACAGTAACCGTCTGGGAACCTAGAAGTAGAGCTACTATGTGGCATGCTTCAGACTTGTGTGCACACTGTGGTGTGTGTAAGGTTTCGGAAAGTAAGGGAGTGTTTTGTCCGAACAAACTTAAGCCTGAACAAATTCTCTTTTCGCCTCAAGGCTACGGCCCAGCCAGGAACATTGTCTCCTTTACCGGAGGAGATCTGTATTGTCAACCAAGCTTCTACGTTAAAGTGTTTAAGCTAATAAAAAGGGAAGCTCCGGAGATGTGGATTCACATTGAAACTAACGGATACGGTCTAGTACGTGAGAACATTGAATTATACTACTCCGCAGGACTAGACTCAATATGGCTCGATATGAAGGCATTCGATGCGAAAACATACAGAGAGCTTTGCGGAACAACAAATGAATGGATTCTTGAAATACCCTCAATAGCTAAAGAATCAGGAATAGTTTTAGAAGTGGTTTTAATTTACATTCCAGGCCTAGTAGAGTTAGATCAAATAGAAAAGTTTGCTAAACTCCTTTCAGAAGCGGATAAGGAAATACCCATAACCATTCTTGCCTTTTTCCCAGAATACTTACTGTCAGGATTCAGAAAACCGACGTATAGTGAAATGGTAAATGCCTATAGAGTAATGGAAAAACACGGTTTAAAGAAAGTTAGATTAGGAAACGTAGGTGTATTCTGTAAAACCATGGAAAACATAGAGAAGTTAGTTAAAGAGATAGGTAGGGAAGCTGTCGGACTTTAGGTTTACATGTATTCCCAATGAAGATAACTATATTATTTTTAAAATTTTAGCTACCATGTTGATTAAGGCTATTTTCAAGAGAATCTTTGAAGCTTTTCTTCTATATTTAACAATCAATATGTCTTTCACTCCTCTAACGCTTGGTGTGTATTTTAGTCCTCTGATTATAACTACAGGTATTCCTTCACCACATTGCTTCATGAGCAGTGCTGCAGCTGAGCATATTTCATCAACAACAATATCTAACCCTCCAAATTTTGGCTTACCGTAAAGGTCTTTTTCTCCAAAGAGTCTTGTAAGCGGCTCTATTCCCGAAGAACCTACTGCTACATCTATTGAGCCGAACTTACCGTTTGAAATGGTAAATTCGGTATCCGAGATCACTACTGCTACATTCTTACCCGTAATTTCCTTTATCTTTCTTCTTATTCTTTCTGCTTCCAGGTCGAAATCTAAATCATTCGCTATAGCATATCCTTGAGGTAAATTAGAATAATCTACTCCAGCATCTGTCGCTATAAAACCGTTCTTAGTTATCGTTATGAGGATACATTTTACTTTTTCTAGAGCTTTTAGTCCGTCTTTAACGTTTTTAGAAATTTTACCTATATGCTCCCTAAGAAAACCTGTTGGTACTGCAAGTAGTACTTTCTGACTGTTTTTCAGAACTATTTCCGTTTCTACGAGGTCTTTTTTGAAGATTTTACTTATTATTTTAGCCTTAAAGCTAGGTTTCACTGTTTTTAAATCAATAACATCTCCTATGGTCTTTTGGAGAAGCTTAGATGTAATAACTACTACATCACCATTTTCTATGTTTATACCCAGTTTTTCAGCTTCACTAACTATGAGTTTTGCTATATCCGTTTTCTCTTCCACTAGCGGCATTGTTAAGCCATATAGCTCTATTTTCTCCACAACTAAGCCACCTAGAAACCTTAAGCTAATTGTATAGTTTAAAGTTTAAGGATGTTTTTCAGTCATTCTTAATAACTAATTTCTCTACGATGTAGCCCCTTTTATTTACAGGCTTTACGAAAGAATAGGGTGGTAGATCTTCGTAGATTACAAGCCCTGGAGCTATCCATGTATATGGTCCTATCTTTACTCCCGGCATTAGAGATACGTTTATTCCCGTTTTAACGTAGTCTCCTACAAATGCTCCTAATTTTCTTCTCTTGGTGTCGACTCTCTTACCTTTTAAAGTTACTTTAACTGTTTTATCGTCTAATCTTAGGTTTGCTGTTATTGTTCCTGCTCCAAAATTAACATGCTCTCCTATTACGCTGTCTCCAACGTAACTTAAGTGAGGAATGTGAGTGTAGTCCATTATTGTGCTTGCTTTAATTTCACATGAGGCCCCTATTTTAACGTGATTTCCTAGGACAGTGTATGGTCTAATGTAGGAATTTGGCCCTATACTGCAATTCTCACCTATAAATACTGGTCCCTCAATGTACGTGCCCGACCTTATGATGGTGTTTTTCTCTATGATCACTTTACCTCTTATGCTAACGTTTTCTTCAACTATGCCTTCTATCTTACTTTCTCTTATTTTATCAAGCATTATCTTATTAAGTTCTAATATGTCCCATACTTTACCCAACTCGAACCATGCGCTACACTCAATAAATATAACTTTAACTTCGTTCTTCTTCGCAAGCTCTGTTATCGCATCCGTTAATTCTATTTCCCCTCTTGGCGAAATCCTTGTTTTCTTAAGAAAACTGAATATTTCTGTTGTTAAAGCATATATTCCAGCGTTGATTATGTTTGATGGTTCTTTTCCTTTTTCAGGTTTTTCAACAATGCCTTTAAGGAGTTCATCTTTAACTATTAGAACTCCATAATCCCACGGATTCTCGACAGGTACACCTACTAAGGCGTTCTCATGGTCTTCTGCTTGTGAAAGTACTTTCCTTAAAACTTCTCTATCTACGTATACATCGCCGTATATTAGCAGAAACAGTTCGCTTAGCATGTTCTCTAAAACTTTTACAGCATGCCCTGTTCCTAAAGGTTCTCCTTGATCCACGAACACAATGTTAGCTTTATTCCCGTATTCCTTCTTAACATAGTCCATTACTTTTTCTTTAAGATAATGTACAACTAAAACTATTTTCTCAATACCGCACGCTATGATGTTATCCAGAATATAGCTTATGAATGGTCTATTTAATATTGGAATTAACGGTTTAGGTCTGGTATATGTAAATGGCTGTAATCTTTCGCCTTTACCTGCGGCTAAAATTACCGCCGTTTTAATCCTCGACACTCTCAAGCACCGTAATTAAAGCTGTAATTGCCGATGCAGCAGCTAAATCTGTTGATATCGTAACTCCGGGGGCTATGTCAAGGATTAAATCGGCGAACCTGTATATTCCTACGGGTATTCCTACACGTGAACCTATGAGAATGTTTATTCTTTTAACTTTAGGGCTGTTGAACATCTCTTTAATCTTATTCTTCATTTTAATTACGGGTTCTCCTTCAGGTTCAAAGACAATTATTGGTTCCTTAAACCTATCTCTGACTACCTGGTATAGGTCTTGAACGTAAACCGGAATTTTATTTACTTTCCTAGCATATGTTTTCTTTTGGATGTTATATCTTGACTCTATTCCTTCATAAACTCCCTTAAGAAACATTAGAAGCTGATCAGCTGGAATGGAACCTATAGGAGCTATTACGAGTTCCTTTACTTCAAATGTTTGCGCTTCTCTACCTATTCTAACACCCATATTGTAAGAAGCATCTAAGGGACCTAGGTAAGGCATTTGAATGAGAGCTATTTTGCGCAAAAACTTTACCACTGGCTCCTTTCCCGGTCTTAGCTTCTTATACTCCCCCGTACCTTTTAAAATAGATATTAAAGCTGTATCTCCTATAATTTCAATAGCTACTATTTTGTCAGGAAATGAAAGATTGACCGAAGCGTTTGTTATCTCCTTAACTGCAGCACCGGCTTTAATGTTTACGTCTAAACTTGTAAAACTATGTTTACCTCTACGAGTTGTTCTTATCGCAAAAGTTTCATATGGTTTTATTCTATTTTTAACTACTTTTTTTGCTGCTTCAACTATTTTATCTAAACTTGCTTCTACAACCTCATATGCTGGAATAACTTTTTCTGCTTCAAGAATGTTTTTCTTAATCTGCTCAGCTACTTCGAATTGTTTTTCTGCTTCAACTAAAACTAGGCCTAAAAACCCCCTAGGTCTTGGAGCAACTCTCACATTAGGAGTTAGTTCAAGAATTCTTGCAGCTACAATATTTTCCATGCCTAAAGGTGTTTTAACAAGTATATTAGGCTTATTCAAAAAGCCAGCCCCTAAGATGATTAGATTTTGCTCAAAAATGTTTATTCTTTAAATGTTTCTTTAAGCTTTCTCCGGCTGAACAATAACTTCTTTTATTATTTTCTCTGCTTCCTTACCTTTAAGCATTAGTGGGGAAACTACTGTAGCGGGTTTGGGACCTTCAGGTGTGGGTATTGTAAGGAGCTTGGACTTATATATTTCGACTTTCCTTAAAGGATATACTTTCTTTGCTTGAGCGAAAATTTCGCTTGAAAGTTTACCGAAGATCATGGCTTTAATGAGATCGTTTAAGGTTAATTCTGAAGCTCTTTGTTCAATGATTTCCTTCATAATTTTCCTAATAGCTCTCTTTTGAGATGTTTTGCATCTGTAAGATGTTAGAACAACTGCCGTTATTCTTAAACCGTAACCGTCTTTTGTCTGAATATTGAATATTCCTTGAACCTTACTGCTCCTTCTCCTGACAATACTTCTCATATAGTCTCTAGCTAATTCATGTCCTTTAAACCTAGTAATACATTTATTCCCAATAATCTTGACTATCTGGAAGTATAAATGTACGTGAACTAATGTGAAATCTCCCGTTAAATCGTAAAGTGTTGTTTCAATAACTCTACCTACAAGTTTTAACGGATTATCTGAAGGAGTTGTCCCTAAAGGTACTTCGCCGAAAACAGGTGGAGCTACTACAGTGTACCATTTTTTCACTTTCCACTTATCTTTTACAGCAGCTCTAGGTGTTGGCACCTATTCCTCCCCATGGTTAAGCAGTCTTTTGACTACCAATTTAGGATTAAAAAGTAGTATAAAAGACTTACTTTGCAGAATTTCATGATATATTATTACGCTATTTAATTTTCTTAAGCAGGTTTTCAATGGATTTAGTATGTGCTAATATTTCGTTTAATGTACTATAAAGTGTACCGATAATTTCAACACCATCTTTTATCTCTATGGCTATTTTCACGCTGGAACCTTCTAAAGAATCCTTTATAGTCATGTTCTTTTTGGTTAATACATTATCTGGTTTGAGAGCATAAAATATTGCTTTTGCTTTTTTAGGTTCATCATAGTTTAATATGAGTATAGATATAATCCTCATCTAGACTTCCCTTAAGCATTCGATGATGTCTCTTAAAGCTCTAAATGTTAGGCCATAAGCTTTTTCTCCACTAGCTTTCTTCGTGAATTTTTCTAAGACATTACATGAATATTCGCCAAATACTCTACGTATAGTAGTATATGGTAGTAGTAATGTTCTTCTATGGTCAACAATGAATACGTCTTCATAGTCTATGAAGCCTGCTGTTAGAAGTAAGGATTCGAGGATGTAATATGGGATCTTATCCATATTTATTGGAGGCAGTATTTTCATTATTCTACCATTTACTTCTAACTCCCTTAATCCTGCTTCCTGAATTGCATCTACTATTTTACCCAGCTTCTTAACTATGCTGAAGTATGTTGGTCCTATGGTTTTTAGGAATGAAGAAAACTGTTCTTTTAGAAAGACAGATTTTTCTAAACCATACATTTCAACTACTGTATCTAGTACTATGGATAATTCTAATACGTCGTTGGATATTTCTTTAAACATTTTTTTCTTTAAACTATATGTCTCACCGATTAAATCCTCTATTTTCCATGCGTTTTCCCTTACTTTATTAGCTACTTTTAAAAGGTCTTCAACTATTTCCTTTATTTTTGTTGGGTCATGTTCTATGAGTTTAGCGCTTAAATCAACTATTCCGTGTGTGCGGAGAAATTTCTCTGCTTCAATAAAACTACCTGAGATTCCGAAGAAGAACGGTATTAGGGAACAAGCGAGGGCTTTATATAAGGGCTTATAGTTTACACCGGCTACTCTTAAACTTTTTACTCTGTCTAAAATATCCCTACTAACACATTCGCTAAGAAACATTTCTTCAATCATGGATTTAGGATATTTGAAGAAATTATGTGCAAATATTGAAGATAATGTGAGGATGTAGTCTAAGTGATCGTAGGTTTCTTTAAATAGTTGCCATACCGCCGTAGCTAATGGTTCATGGTTCTCAATGCATTTTAAAAATGGAATATTTTTTCCATAACTCCTCAACTCTTTACTACATAGTCCTATAAGGTATCCGCCTTTAGCATACTTATTTAGAACGTTTATGATATTCTTACTAAGAGGTATACCTAAACTTATTATAGTCTCTCCTTTAATATCACTGCTCTTAATTAACGGTTTTACCTTAACAGCTAATCTCACATTTCTATCTATAAGCTTAGAGATAATCACCGAGGAAATAGTAACGTCGGGAACACTAGGATAAACAAACAGTTTTACTTCTTTAAACCTTAAAAGTTCATGTAATACGTCTTTTATTGACGCAGTTTTTCTACTACGTGACTTAGTGAAGCTGAGTATGTTCGTATTATGTTTCAAAAAATCACCTAGAATAGTATGAGCGCTTCCAACTAAAAACTATCTTGGTTCAATATCTAGATAGGGAAGTTTAAAATAGCTGATTAAAACCTTAAAAGGTTCTAGATACGAGCAATTTTACTTTCTCTGGTTCATATTTCCAATACTTAGGCAACTTACCGATTCTCTTGTAGTATTTTGCAAGCCTTCTAATCTTAGATTCTATTTCTTCAAGCCCTCTCTTAGAATGATAGTCTTTAGGATGCTCCTCAAGATGAGTTCTCAGTTTAGCTGCTCTTTTCATTAAATTAAAAAGATCTTCAGGGATTTCTGCAGCTAAACCATGTTCTTCAAGAACTTTAGCAATGCCCTTACCTAAGATAGGTTTAACTAAGGGTATACCGTACTGGTCTCTTAAAATAATACCTATCATAGATGGGCCATATCCTTTCTTAGCAAGTTCAACTATTAGTGCCTCAATTTCTTCGGAACTTAGCTTAAGCCATCTAGGAGGACTTGCTCTAACAGGTCTCGTCGAATGAGATCTTCCTTTCTCTCTTTTCTTATTCAAAGGGTTATCCCTCTCTCTTTCTCTTGCACACAAAATACTGTTTCTTACTTTTAAACCTTATTATTACATAGCTATAGTCTTGTTAGCCATTCTGCAAGTTTCTTAAAGGCCCTAGCCCTATGAGAGAACCTGTTTTTCTCTTGCATGCTCATTTGGGCAAATGTTTTGCTTTCTCCCTTAGGTGTAAATATTGGGTCAAAACCGAACCCCCTGTTTCCTCTTGCTTCGTAAGCTATTGCTCCTTCTACTTCACCTTCAAAAAGTACAGTGCTTTTTGCATCAATGTAGCCTACCACTGATTTAAACTTGGCATATCTGTCTTCAATGCCATCCATTAACTTAAGAATGCCTTGGCATCCTATAGTTTTAAACACATAACTTGAGTAGGGACCTGGAAACCAATTTAAGGCTCTTATAAACAATCCTGCATCTTCAATAACTAATGGTTTATTTACTAAAGAATATAGGTTCACTAAGCCATGGAGAACTATTTCTCTTAAGTCTAAAGACTGTATTTCCGGTTTATTTATTTCTAGCGTTTCGAGTTCTATGCCGTATTTTCGCATAATTTCTGATGCTTCTAAGAACTTATGCTTATTTTTCGTAACGAAAAATATTTTCAAACTTTTTTCCTCCTCTCTTTAACATACCTTCCTCTACGCCTTATCTCCAACATTCTTTCATAAACTTTTTTAGAATAATTTACACCTATAATATTACCATAGCCCTCAATTATGTAGTCTCTTACATAGTCTACTATATTGTAATGCGTGCTTTCAAGCGATCTTAGAAGCAGATGCATGTCTATAGCGTGTTCTTCAAGTTCAGGGGATTTCTTAGATAAACCGAAATCTATTACTACAAGTTCTTTACCTGTGTTTATTATATTTGACGTTGTAAAATCTCCATGCACAATTTGGTTTGAGTGGAGCTTAGCCATAATTTCTCCTGCCCTTAAAAACATCTCTTTCAAAACATTTATTGAAAGATCTTTTATTGTTAGCGAAAGTAATGAGCCTTCAATAAACTCCATTACAATAAGGGTTTCTTTTATGTCAAAGTAAAACAGTGTTGGTACAGGTATTCCCTCCCTCCTAGCATAATGTAGCATTTTAGCTTCATTTATTGTTCTTCTTACTCTTAAGTTTAAATCAAATTTGAGGTTTCTGTACGGTTTAGGTGTTCTCTTTTTAAAAATTGCTTTATAGCCTAAAAACTTACCAATGTAAATGTTTGCTTCAGCGCCTTTGCTTATCAGTTTTCCTATGTTTATCTCTAAATCTATTTTTGCCAAGGAATATCTACCTCGTCAAGTCTCCATCGCTGCTTTATAAACGATTCCTTAACATTAACTGTTATTCCTGATTTGTAAAGTAAAACACCGGTCCATGCTACCATAACACCATTATCTCCCATATACTTTTTAGGTGTGATATAAAGTTCTGCATTATGTTCTCTAACCATTAACCTTAGCTTTTCTTGAAGTATTGGACTTGCACCAACACCTCCTGTTAGAAGTACTTCTTTCTTTTTAGTATGAGCTAATGCTCTTTCAGCTGCCTCTACAAGCATGTTATATGCATTTTCTCTAAAGCTCAAACATAAGTCTTCAAGCTTTACTCCTGGTTCTTTAGCTTTCCTTAACGCTGCTGTTAAAAGGCCAGAATATGATAAGTCTTCTCCTTTAACGACATAGGGTAGGTCTATTATTTCTTCCCCTTTTTCAGCGCATTTATCCACTACATGTAATCCTTCGACGATATATGGTGGAGCCAAACCAATTTCTCTGGCAAAAACGTCAAGGCAGTTTCCAAGAGCAATGTCTAAGGTTTCTCCAAAAACCCTATATCTTCCGCCTGAAAAAGCAGCTATGATAGTATTCCCTCCTGAAACATAAACTATTAGTGGGTCTTTTGCTCCTGTAAGTTTCTTACCTATTTCAATATGAGCTACGGCATGGTTAACTGGGATAAGGGGTTTTGAAAAGTAAACGGCTAACGCTCTGGCAATTGTAGCTCCAGATCGTAGGCATGGACCCAAACCTGGGCCTAAGGCTATGGCTATTGCTGAAATATCTCTCATAGAAATGTTTGCTTTTAATAGTGCTTCTTTAACTACTTTAGGACCATATGTTGAATGATGTTGTGCAGCTTCTCTCGGATGTATTCCTCCCTTCTCTGGAACATAAACTGCTCTAGTATCTGCTAGAATGCTTCCATATTCATCTACTATTCCGCATCCAAAAGTATGAGCTGTTGATTCTATACCTAAAATAATTATTTTCTTAGAAGCCATAGTTTTGTACCATTTAAAACTAGGTTTTCTTACCCCTGATTCTTCTTGCTGTAACAAATTCCGTATATCCGCATTTGCCACAGTGCCAACGCTCAACAGGTTTAAGATGATGCGCCATTATGCTTCTACATCTTGGACATATTCTGTTTTTAAGTCTTATAGTACCCTTTTCATAATCATATTCATAAAGCTTATGTACATGTGCCATGCCCATCTACCCTGTTTTCTTTTTCTCTTCAGGAGGTTTATTTTTCTGAACTACATGTTCTGGTTCGAAGCTTCTAGCCTTCTCAGGACTATCATAAATGTGGATTATTGCTGTTGTTTCTGCTTTACCATATTCCGAAACTACATTTCTTACATAAACTACATCTAATGGTATGTTGTATGTTTCTGCAATTGTTTTCCTTATAATCCATCTGCTAGGTGTGCCTTTGCCTACATGGAATATTTTTGCTTTTACTTCTTTCCTACCTACAAGCGGATTTTGTCTGTCTTCAACGATAACCATTTCGTATCCTTCTCCAAGCTTAACGGTTTTAGCTAGGGTTTCTTTTTGAACCATAATTGTTAGCCCTCTAAGTGATGTTTACTTCCTTAATGCCTTTCATGTTTTATTTGCTGGTTCTACTTATATTTTGCCCTAAATACTTTAACTTTATAAATTTCTTAAGAATATTCTTTATCTTACCTTTTATGCTATTGGAAACAGTAATAAAAACCACGCCTGTGCTGGGCTGACCATAAAATATTAGAGAACCTTCTGGAGCCTCAACTATTACGGGTAATGCTAGTAAGTCTTCTTCACCATCAACTACTATCAATGCTTTTAAACCTGTTGTCAAGTATTTTCTTATCTTATTCCAAGCCTCCTCACTTATATGTCCAGGAGGATTTTTAACATAAACTACAATGTTATAGAAGCCTTCATAGTTAAAGGGGAACTCTATTTTTCTACGATACATTTTATGGTCAACTATTGAAAGATCAGGTAAAATACCTGACATTAACATGTATTGAGTAATTACATCTCCTACACTAATTATTTTAGTAGGCCTTAACTTATTTACTAAACTTACAATTTTAACCATAGATTTTTCAGGTATAACTTCAATAAGTTCTCCTAAGGGCTTTTTAAGTTCCTTTCTAAGTTCTTTAGGTAGTTTAAGAAACAATTTTACCTTACCTTAATAGCGTACATATGTGGTTTCGTTTTATTAAGTATTTTAGCTGTCTTAGAGTCCGAGGAAACAATTATTACTAAGCCTTCCCAATCATCGCTGAATGTGCGGGAACCGCATACAGGGCATTGTGTTTCATCATGCGGTACTAGTGCATTACATTTCTTACATGCTTTAAACGGTTTTCTTCTACGATAAGACATTTTTTATCACTTCTTTTTCTCTTTCTCTTTAGGTTTACCATATATTCTTTCGAGGTCTTCTTTTATCCATTCTAGTTTACCTAGAAACGGTTGCCTCATCGTTACACCTATCCTCATAATTTTATTGGACATTGAAGTACTTACGGCGATTACTCTTGCTCTAACATGGTCTCCCTTCTCTAATATTCTCTTAGTTTCCTTACCTATGAGAGCCCCTCTTCTACCATCATACATTAATACGTCATCTAAAATCTGGGATTTATGAGCTAAAGCATCAAGTGGGCCTAGGCTAACAAATGCTCCAAAATCTGTTATTTCAACTATTTCTCCTTCAATTACTTCTTTAATTAAAGGTTTGAATGCTAAGATGCAAAATTCTGTTTCATGATATGTAGCTCCATCGCCATGAATTATAACGCCTTCCTCAGAAACCTTAACATCGAATACTGCAAGCACTAGTCCTAAGTCCTTATCTATTGTTCCTTCATACTTCTCACGTAAAGATCTTAAAGCAGCTTTTTCTAAGGGCAGATTAAACATTTCAGGTGGAATTCTAACAATATCCTGTACGCAATAAACATAGTACATTGCCTATTTCTACCTCTCACGTTGATGTAAAATCGTGATATTTCTTTACCAGGAACCTCCTATATAAATGTATTATGTGTTTTAAGGAAAATATTCAACTATAACTCTTTTCTCTTCTATATTCAGAAAACCTACCGGTATACCTATTCTCCTAGCTTTCCTTCTTAATTCTCTGTCATTAGTTATTAAAACACATTTCTCCTTTAAAGCCAAAGTAAGTATTATATCGTCTGTTTTCATGTTTTTTAAATTTTCATGTTCTATAACAACTGCTTTGCTCTTACTAATAGCTTCTAATGCTCTTTTAGCTGCTTTTCTTTCGGAAGGTTTACCGTATTTTGCCTTATTTTCTAATTCGTGAACAACAGCTTTAGGTACGCAAATATCACATAGTGCTGTTAAAGCCTCTTCTATAGATTCCTTTACATCTATTCCATAACGTGCTGATTGAAGTAAAATATTTGAGTCAACAATTACTTTAATCTTGTTCAATATTTTAAAGTACCCCAACCTATGAGTCTCCATCTACCCATAATTCTTCTACTTATAGCTACTCTTGCCTTTTCAAGGGCTATTATTGGTTTTGCCAGCTTTATTTCTAAAGTGTCCTTGGTTACGTTCTTAACTATACCCCATGAAATCATAGTTCCTACAGTTAACATTAAACTTTCTTTAGGTCTTATAGGTTCAACTTTTATCATCTGCTTCATACCTACAACTCTTTCCAATGTTTTATATTCTAGAGAAATTTCCCAAAGAACAGGTGGTAACTGTCCTGGTTTTCCAACAATATTACCTACAAGGTTATCGTTCTTAGTTAATGCAGGGTCAAGCTCTGTACCTATGGCTACAAGCCCGCCTGGCTTAGCTTCTTCTACCTCAATATTTCCGAATCTTAAACTTACGACAGTTGTTTCTAATGGTTGATATTCTGTTTTACCACCAGCTTCTATCCTTACGCCAGGTCTAATTTCTATTCTATCGCCAACCCTGATTACTCCTTGAATTATGCTTCCGCCAACAACTCCTCCAATAAGTTTTTCTGGAGGTGTACCTGGCTTGTTTACATCAAAGCTTCTAGCTACATACATTAGTGGCGGTTTTGCTAGATCTCTTTCTGGTGTAGGTATGTTTTCATAGATTGCTTTTACAACAGCATCAACATTTACCTTATGCAAAGCACTTACAGGGATTATAGGAGCATTTTCAGCCCATGTTCCTTTAACGAACTCTTTAATCTGTCTATAATTTTTAATTGCTTGTTCTTTAGAAACAACGTCTATTTTGTTTTGCACTATAATTAAATTTCTAATGCCAATAATATCCAGTGCTGCGAAATGTTCTCTAGTTTGCGGTTGAGGACAAGGTTCATTAGCTGCTATAACTAAAATCGCACCATCCATTATTGTTGCTCCTGAAAGCATAGTTGCCATTAAGACCTCATGCCCTGGAGCGTCAACATATGATACTCTCTTCAGTAGCTTACTTTCACAGTTACATTTAGGGCATGAAGGCTCTGTAGTCCAGGCTTCAAGACCTTGACAACACTCACACTTAGCAATGTTCCCGTCAGCATAGCCTAATTTAATGGTCATTCCTCTTTTAAGCTCTTCACTATGGGTTGCGGTCCATTTACCTGTAAGAGCTTGTACAAGAGTCGTTTTACCGTGGTCAACATGTCCTACAACACCAATATTTACCTCTGGTTGCTTTAAAACCCATGGCATTTAGAAGTTAAACCCCCTAGACTTTACTTCTTTTTCTCTTTACTTTTTTCCTCAGTAACTATTTTAACATTTATTTGAACAATATCTTCAGTTATAACATTACCCCTAACGGTTTTTCTTCGACGTTCACCTTTCTCTTTAGGGTGAAACCCTGGAGGACCTGAAAGTAAAACCCTCTTCTTAACGCCGCCTGGAATATCTGGTCTCATAGGGAAACCTGAACTATCGCTACCGCCTCTAATCTCTAATTTCTTACCTTTAAGTTCATTAGAAACAAGTAAACCGTCAATGATATCGCCTATTTTTAAACCTATAAGTCTCGTAGCAGCTTCTCCTTTAACAACGTAAGTTTTAGCTTTACCTGTCGAAGGATCGGACACCACCACTTTAAACTCAGGCATTACCCTAAACCACCATACCCTTACTGTCGCAGAAATGTAAAAGCATGTTTGAAATATAAACTTTCCCAATGAAAATACGTTATCTTCAATCGCCAAATCAAATTTAAGAAATTAACTATACAGTCTAAACTTAAGTAACTAATACACTATGTGAGCACGTTTTAAGAACAGTTTTTATTAATATTTTTATTTAGAGATTATTTATGTGATGTTAATGCGTAAGAGGTTTAGGTTTTTTCTTTACTGTCTTTCATTATTTGCCTTTGGCTTATTTTACGGTTTTTTACTTTACTTACATGGTCCTTCAGGTTTTCTAACACAATTTGCTGCTTTAATATATGCCCCAGCACTACTTCCCATAATAGTTTTTGCTTATTTAGCATATAGGATAGGTAATAAGACTATAGTTATTGTGATAATTGTACTATCGGTAATTGCAGGGTATTTATTAGGGCTGCTATCAAGCTAAGTTAAATAGTATAGAGAGAGTAAACTTGCTTATAATATTATTATAAGCTTTTATGAGAACAACTTGGCTAATTGAGTTATTGTAAACAGTTTTAAAACTGTAAAAGTTTAGAATAAGTTAGTACGAAATTAAGTTGAATAACATAAAGAACATGGAGAGGTAATAAAACATGCCATCGGCAGAAAAGAAATTAAGACAACCTATAGTTGTAGTGCTTGGACATATAGACCACGGGAAGTGCTTACATCCTGACGAGTATGTGTTTTTAGGTAATGGAAAGTTTGTCAAAATATGTAAACTGTTTGAAGCCGAGAAGGAGCTAATTGAAGTAGATGGGGATTATGAGAAGCAAAGGAGAAGTATCCCTGTTTATACGTGTCAGGATAATTTACGCATTAATGTTAAGACAACGTCCTATGTATGGAGAATTAAGTATGATGGTCTCCTATATGAAATTAAGCTAGCCGATGGTAGTACTATTAGGGTAACTCCTGAGCATCCATTTCTAACTATCAATGGGTGGAAGAGAGCAGAAAACCTAAGCCTCAATGATTACATAGCCGTACCGAGAAAAATTCTATTTAAAGGTACATATAAAGGAATGTGCGAATATGTTGTTAAGAAGCTACTACATATCCCTGAAACTCTGTTTAAACTCAGAAGCAACGTCACTAACGATATTAGGAGAAAAACTACGTTAAATAAACTCAATTACTATAGATTCTACAAGAATAAACTAAGAAGTGAAGACTTAGTTTTAATTATAAATAAGCTTAACATAAGTTACTATAGATTATATGAACTTATCGAACTTATAACGTTCTCAGATAGAAGGAGAAGAGCAGGGCATGCTAGTAAGTGGATGAAACTACCGGGGTCTAAGGGAAGCTGGGAGAGAGTATTCTATATTGCAGGTTTAATGTTCGGTGATGGTTCTTCAAACTTTGATAGACTAGTCAGTAGTTCTGAAAAACTCATAAGAGAATTTGAGAAAGGACTAGCTGAGCTTGGAGCTTCAATGCGTGTCGTAAGATCTAAGAGTCAAAAAGTTTTAGAAGTCAGAGTTATAGGCGGTTTGGCTGT